>FKKE01006336.1_pt3 | contig 16864 bp, 18 predicted proteins | sample 1106331 | NCBI WGS metagenome assembly FKKE01 (sample SAMEA3931202, study PRJEB13176) | freshwater metagenome | biome: Drinking water system; feature: drinking water; material: freshwater | place: China | collected 2013-02-06 | reverse complement strand
TCCTAGTCCCCCAGCCACTTTCTTTCTCTTACCGAACAGCTCTGAGAGCCTGCCCTCCCACGCGGAGTCTTTTTTGCTTTCCCTTCTATCCCGTTTCCTCAACAAGTAAGCCCACGGCTTGACAGTTTATCGCATATGGTGTACAAGTGTACACCATGATTCATGAGCTTACCAAACGGCAGGCCACGATCCTCAATTTTGTCGAGCGCTACGCCGCGACGCACGGCTTCCCGCCGACCGTGCGCGAGATCGCAAAGCACCATGGGATGAAGAGCCCCAACGGCGTGAAGAAACATCTGGATGCCCTGATGCGGAAGGGTCATCTCACCCGGAAGGCCGGGGCGCGAGCGCTCCAATGCGCCCAAGCGACGCCGCGCCACGAGAGTGTGGCGGTGCCGATCATCGGACGAGTGGCGGCGGGCCAGCCCATCTTGGCAGAAGAGCACCGGCTGGGCGAGGTGGCGCTGGATCGGTCGATGGTCCGGTGGAGTCAGCCCTTCTTGCTCAAGGTCAAGGGCGACAGCATGGTCGACGCCGGCATCCTGGAAGGCGACTACGTGCTGGTCAACGCGCAGACGCAGGCGCAATCGGGCGACATCGTCGTGGCCATGCTGGACGACGAGGCTACTGTGAAGCGCTTCCTCAACACCCAGGACGGATACGTGTTGCAGCCGGAGAATGCGCGCTACGCGCCCATTCCGCTCCGACCGGATGGGCCCACCGTCCGCATCATCGGCAAAGTGAACGGCGTTCTCCGTCTGCCTCATCTGAACTAACAACGCGAAAGGAGCAGAGCCATGCTGACCAGACAGCCGTCGTTTTCTTTTTCCTTTTCCGGCAGCCCCACGCCCCAGGCAAGCCTGATCCCCTATCCCCTGCTCGCCATCGTCCGGCACGGGCCGCTGCATCTCCAACAAGCCGATGGGCTGGTGTTGCTGCACGGACACGATGCGGTCCTGCGCTTGGGGCTCTACGCCGCGGCCGATCGGGCCTTGGCTGGCGAATCGGTGCTCTACCTGGACGGCGCCAACGTCTTCGATCCCTTCGTCATCAGCCGCCTCGCTCGCGTCAGCCACGTCTTGCCGCGCACCCTGCTGACCTCGATCCATCTTTCGCGCGCCTTCACCTGCCACCAAATGACGCGACTGATCACGGAAAGCCTGCCGACGGCGCTGCGCACCGCCCGCACCCGCACGGTTATCGTCTCCGGCCCCTTCGAGACGTTTTACGATGAAGCGGTCCCCGCGGTGGAGCGCGCCCGTCTCGCCCAGGCCCTCGTCGCCTCCCTGCGCACGCAGGCTCGGCGCGGGTGTCGGGTCCTGTGCCTCTGCCCACCCCCGCCCGTTCAGCAGGGGGGAGTGGAAGCCCTCCTGCTCCCGCATCTGCGCGCCCAGGCCAACCGTGTCATCACTGTCACGAATACCGGCGACAGCCTGGCGTTGCGGGACGAGCACCTGCGCTCCGCCAAGAGTTGGCACATTCCGCACACGACCTGGGGCATGCTCTAGCGGTTGTCCTCGCCGTGAGGGGGGCTTATAATGCCATCGGCAGGGCCACCGGTCCCCCGCCAATTGGAATTTATGATGGACAAGGGTCGCGAGTTCGACATCAACACCTATCGCGTCACCTCGGAGCCCTACTACGCCGAGGTGAACGGCGAGGTGGGGCTCTTCACGACGGCCGCCAAGAAGCGAATGCCCGTCATGCTGAAAGGCCCGACCGGCTGCGGCAAGACCCGTTTTGTCCAACACATGGCCTATCGGCTGAAGCGGCCCTTGATTACCGTGGCCTGCCACGAGGACTTGACCGCGTCGGATCTGGTCGGGCGCTATCTGCTTAAGGGATCCGATACCGTGTGGGCGGACGGGCCCCTGACCCTGGGCGTGAAGTACGGGGCGATCGTATATCTCGACGAGATCGTGGAAGCGCGCAAGGACACGACCGTCATCATCCATCCGCTCAGCGACGACCGGCGGCTGCTCCCGATCGAGAAGAAGAGCCAGGTGATCGAGGCGGTCGACGACTTCATGCTGGTCATTTCCTACAATCCCGGCTACCAAAGCGTGCTCAAGGATCTGAAGCAGAGCACCAAGCAGCGCTTCATGGCCATCGAATTCAGCTATCCCCCGCGCGAGGTGGAAACGGCGGTCATTGAGCGGGAAGCCGGAGTGGACCGCGAGACGGCGGGCAAACTCGTCCGGCTGGGCGAAAAAGTGCGCAACCTGCGCAATCACGGCCTGGAAGAAGGGGTGAGCACGCGGCTGCTCATCTACGCCGGCGAGTTGATCGGCCAGGGGGTGACGCCGTCGCGGGCCTGCGAAGCCGCCGTGATCCGCCCGATCACCGATGACCCCGACATGCAGCGCAGCATGGCAGAGTTGGCCAAAGCCATCTTCTAAAACAGGCTATGGGCAATGGGCGACAGGTCTAGTGAGTCTTACCCATCGCCTCTTGCCGATCGCCTATAGCCCCTCTCGACCAGATGATTCCCTTGCCAGTGCAGGATAGCCCCGAGGGGGCGAGCCTGTCTGTCTCCATCCAGCCGCGAGCGGCTCGCACCGAGTATGCGGGGGTGCAAGGCGAGGCGCTCAAATTTCGCGTCGCGGCCTCGCCGGTCGAGGGCGCGGCCAACGAGGCGCTCCGTCGCTTTCTTGCAAGTTGCTTCCGGGTCCCCATCAGTCAGGTTATGATTCAGTCAGGCGCCGGTGCGAGACGCAAGCGCGTCCTCATCCGAGGCGTCACCGCCCAGCAAGTCCTCGTTCGGCTGAACGCCGCAATGGAGTGAACCGATGTGGAGCAAGAGGGAACAAGGGAGTTCTCGATCGCGGCCAGGCTTCGTGATTGTACTGGGGATGTGCGGGCTCCTGGTTGCCGGCTGCGCGAGCGCGCGGCCGATTTTGGCACCGAATCAACATCTCAAGACGGTGGGGTCGGAGGCGGCGGAGCGTGATATTGAAGAGTGTCGCCAAATGGCCGAGGCCGCCGGTGCGGACGAGGGGGTGGGTGGAGCGGGCAAGGTGGGGAAGCAGACGGCGGCCGGCGCCGGCATCGGTGCGGCGAGCGGAGCCGTCGGCGGGGCGGTGGTGGGCGCGGCGGGCAGCGGATCGGCGATCGGGGCGGCCAGCGGCGCTGTCTCCGGTCTCCTGTTCGGGCTGTTCAACTTGGCGACCGGTCCGTCGCACACCGATCAGACCCATCAGAATTTTGTGAACGTCTGCCTGAAAGAAAAGGGCTACGAGGTCGCCGGGTGGAAATGAGAGGGTGCGCTTGGTTCGCGGCGGCCTAGGTGGTGCCTCTACCCCTCACGGCTTTTGGGCCTTATGCCGGAGTGCGCGGCCCTTGTCGGGGGTGGGGTCGGTGACCAAGCCGTATGATTGTCTGCCTTCGTGATCCTCGGGCAAGTACTCCGTAATCGGCATCCCGTCTTCCCGCACGAATAAGAGACAGTGGCAGTACTTGTAGATCTGCATTTCGTCGCAAGCGCAGATCCATCGGCGGAGTTTTGCCTCCGCCTGCTTGTCCTGGTAGAAGTTGCAGGGGCAGAGCGGCTTGCCGAGTTCGTCCACGTGCGTGGCCAGCCCCTTCACCACCGCCTCGGTCACGGCGGGATTCGGGTGCATGGTGGTGCCGCTCTTCTCGGCAAACCCCTTCACGTACTTCCACATCTTCTCCAGGCTTGCTTGCGTCGGCTCGCTCATCGTCACGTCCTTCGGCTCGAGGCCATAGGCGAGAGGCGATGGGGGCAGAGGCAATGGGCACTGGGCTATAGGCAAGAACATCGGATATCCTTGTCCTTACACCTAGCCTATCGCCGCTTGCCTTCTTCCCAGCCCCTCGCCTGCGACCGTACGGTCGCCCAGTTTACAAGCACGGAGGGCTTCTTTACAATCCGCCGATTCGGGGTGCGCCACTGAGTAGTTCTTATGACTTCTGATCCACAGACTTCCCCTTCGCACGATCGGCTTGCAACCGCTCTGGCCTCGCTCGGGCCGGGGCCTGCCAACCAGCTTGCGGCTGCCCTGTCGCGCCGCGGGAACGGCGAGGCGGTGGCCGGTCTGCTTGAGGAGTTGGCCGGCGCCTCCAAGAAAGTCGTTCAGGAAACCCTGGCGGCGCTGCCCGAACTGGAACGACGGATTGGGCTCGACGACGTCGTGCCCTGGCTGGACCTCGCCGTCGCGATCACCCTGTCGTCGGGCGCCACGGCCATTCGCTATCTCCGGGAGAGTCCGATTCTCTTGAGGCTTCTGGCTCCCGAGGCCCGGCGTCCGGTGCTGACGGCGGCGCAGGAAATGGCGGAGCAGGACGTGAATGTGGCGCTCGAAATGGTCCGCAATGCGCCCGAACTGTTGCGTGTGTCCCCGTGCGCCGATGTCGCGGCTTGGGGAGGCATGGGCGAAGAATTATCCCGTGTGGACTATGTCGTGGCGGTGGAGTTTCTGAGGCAGAGTCCCGCGGCGCTCGGGCTGTTGCCCTGGGATCGCTTGCGTCCCTGGGTTCAGTTCGGGATGAGCCTGATCACCCAGAACAGCTTCGGCAAACCAGATTACCTCGCCACGTTGGAATTTTTTCGACGGAGCCCGGCGATTCTCGATGACATCGAGGAGGCCGAACTTCGCGGCGCGGTGCTCGACATCGGCGCGCTCCTGGGCCGCCAATCTTCTCAGCTGGCCGTGGCTTGGATTGCGGAGGCGCCGAGCCTGTTGCACGCGATGCCCGATGGCGGCTGGCGGCGCCGCGTGCTGCAATACGGCGGCCTGGTGGCGGAGCGCGATGCCGAGTCGACCCTGGCTTACTTCCGCCGCGCGCCCGAAGTCTTGAATGTGCTGGGCGGCGGCGGCGCGACCCGCGACAAGTTTGACGAGTGGTTCAAGGGGGCGATGGACGTGCTGGCCTACAGTGTCGAGGGGGCACGCGCGTACTTTGCCGCGGAAACGCGCAAGGCGCTGGCTTCCCTTGAACAAGCGCTCCACGGCGTGCCGCTGCGCCATGTGGCCCGGCAGTTGAAGCTGTTTGCCCAGGCGCTCTGCGGCCGGGACGTGACGATCCACGCCCTGCCCGAGACGAACCTGTCCGAAAAAGAGCAGGCGCGGGCGGCGGTCAGCCCCGACGGCCGGACGATTCTGCTCCCTCCACTGATGCGACGCGCTTCGTCCGCCGAGGCCAATCTCCGGCTCTACACAGTCATGACGGCCCACGAAGCCGGCCATTTGGAGTGCGGGACCTATGCGCTGACCTTTGACGCGATGGATGATCTCATCGGCGGGGTCCGCGCGCGCTATGCCCGGGCCGGCGAGGCGAGGATCGCGGCGCTCGCCGATCTCTTCCAGCTCTATCCGCAGCCATTGTTGATCCGAGATCTCTGGATGTTGCTGGAGGATGCGCGGGTCGAGGCCTATCTGCGTCGCGAATATCCGGGGTTGGGCGCGGACTTGGCGCAGTTGGCGAAGGAAGCGGTCCAAACCCGGTCGTGGAGTCACGGGCTGACGGCGCGGGAACTCGTCGTCGATTGTCTCCTCTTGATGACGACCACCGATCCCTCCACGCTCATCCTCCCGGAAGCTGTGCGGGAGATTGCGGAGCAGCTCTGGACCGACTGTCAGCCGTTGTTTCGGCCGGGGGCCTCGGCGGTGGATTCCGTGCGCATGGCGGATCGGCTCTATACACGCTTGGAAGAATGGGCGGACAAGGCGGATGGTCCGACCGTGCAAGGACAGACCGAACAGCCATCGGCCCCTTTTTTGGAGAGCCCCTCCGCGGCCGAAAGCCTCTCCGACCAGTATCGCCCGATCGAGAACTGGTCCTATCGCGGCCTGATGGATGCCGGCCAGATCGTCGATCAACGGGTCGACGGCGAGTCCCCGTCCAAAGCCGGCGATCAAGGGGAAGCGGCCGGACCGCGGGCTGGAAGAGGCGGGGCTGGCGCCAGGCCGAGTCAGCGACAGGCGGCCCATGGGACATCTCAGGCGCAATCCGGTGAATCGGGCGAGGCAGTGCCGGCTCCCGGATCGTTGGTCGAACAGCTCCTGGCGGTCGACGATGAGCGTGTGCCGCTTCAAGTCGACGACGCGACCGGCGAGAAGGTCTGGACCTATGACGAATGGGATGGACGGATTCAGGACTATCGATCGGGCTGGTGCCGGGTGCGCGAGCGGACCGCGGTGGAATCGACCATGGACTTTGCCGAAGAAGTGCTGCGGCGGCACGGAGCGGCGGCGGTGCGCACGCTTCGCCGATCGTTCGAACGGATGAAGCCCCCGGGGCTTCGCACGGTCCATGGCGCCCGCGACGGGGAGAGCTTGGACTGGGAGGCGGTGGTGCGCCGCCGAGCGGATCTGGCCGCCGGGGCTGAGCCGACCGACGGGGTCTACCTGCGCCGCGAAAAACGGGAACGCGATGTCGCCGTCGCGTTTCTCGTCGATTTGAGCGGGTCCACGAGCCGCCGGCTCGAGGGCGAGGGACGGCGGGTGATCGACGTCGAAAAAGAAGGGCTCGTGCTCCTCTGCGAAGCCTTGGATGCGTTGGGTGATCAGTATGCGGTCTACGGCTACTCCGGCCAGGGACGCGCCCGAGTCGACTTCCTGGTGTTCAAGGACTTTGACGAGACCGGCCGAGGCCGCGCGACGGCCCGGCTCGGGGCGGCGACTCCCCTTCATCAGAATCGGGACGGGGCGGCCATCCGCCATGCGGCCCGCAAGCTGCTGGGACGCAGCGCGAAGACAAAGGTGCTCATGCTGATCAGCGACGGCCGCCCGCTGGACGACGGGTATGCCGACGAGTATTCCCTGGAAGACACGAAGATGGCGCTTCGGGAAGTCCGCGCCAAGGGCATCCATCCCTTTTGCCTGACGGTCGATCAAGCGGCGGATGCCTACGTGAGGCGGATGTACGGGGATGTCCACTCCCTGGTGGTCGACGATGCGCGCGCATTGCCGGAACGCTTGCCGCGGGTCTACCAACGACTGACGGCGTGACGAAAGGACTGAGGACCGAGCTATGAGGACTGGGGCGGGAAAGACAAAGTTAGCTCCAAGCGGACCCCGCCTTAGCGGTGTCTCATCTCAGTCCTCAGCACTGAAGGAATATGTCGCACTCTTCTAGCAGCAGAACTGTGCCCCCTTGGTTATACAAGCTGTTTACCGGCCAGCAATACCCCTATGTCCGGCGCCTCGCGAAGTTCGCGAAGCCGGTGGCTCCCGGGGAGGAGCGTCGGGAGCCGACGCGCGAAGAAATCGACGCCACGTTCTGGGAAGTCTACCCGCGCTGTTCCGCCAAGATTCTGCAAGAGGTGAAAACCGGGATGATCGTGGTGTTTCATGAATTGGGCGACTACCCTCCCGGCGGCTACCAGGAACTGATCGATCGGCCGGAAGAGTTCCTGGCGGCGACGTACGGCAAGAAGAAGATCAAGGTGAATTTCTATGACGGCGAGAACTTCGTCTGCACGATCAACTTCAAGGTCGCGGGCTGGACGGGACACGAAGAAGGGCATTGATGGCGGTCGCCAATACGACCTCCATTCTGAAGAGGTAGGGAGAGACCATGGGACGACAGAAAATCACCGTAGTCGGGGCGGGCAACGTGGGCGGGACGGTGGCGCAGCGGCTGGCGGAGACCAGTTGCTACGACATCGTGCTGGTCGACGTCGTCGAGGGCGTGCCGCAAGGCAAGGCCTTGGACTTGACCCAAGCCGGCGCGGTCTGCGGCTATCGGAGTCGGATCATCGGGACCAACGGGTACGAGGAAACGGCCGGCTCGTCGCTGGCCGTCATCACTTCGGGGGTGGCGCGCAAGCCGGGGATGAGCCGCGATGAATTGCTGGCGACCAACACGAAGATTATCAAGAGCGTCGTCGAACAGCTCGCCGCGCGGTCGCCCGAGATTATCCTCGTGATGGTCACGAACCCTCTGGATGCGATGGCCCACGTGGCGCGCCGGGTCAGCAAGTTTCCCAAAGAACGGGTGGTCGGCATGGCGGGGGTGCTGGATGCGGCGAGGATGCGGTCGTTCATCGCCGCCGAGTTGGGGGTGTCGGTGGCCGAAGTCCAGGCGATGGTCTTGGGCGGCCATGGCGACACGATGGTGCCGCTGTTGCGACACACGACGGTGGCCGGCCGGCCGCTCGGCGAGTGGATGTCCAAGGAGAAGATGGCCGCCTTGGTCAAGCGGACGCAGGACGGCGGAGCCGAGATCGTTAATTTATTGAAGTCCGGCAGCGCCTTCTACGCCCCTTCGGCTGCCGCCGTGGAAATGGTGGAGGCGATTCTGAAGGACCAGAAACGGGTGCTGCCCTGTTCGGCCCTGTGCCAGGGGGAATATGGGATTGCCGATGTGTTCGTCGGCGTGCCCGTTCGCCTCGGACGGGGAGGCGTCGACAAGATCATCGAGTTCGATTTGACTCCCGAGGAACGGGGGGCGCTGACGGCCTCGGCCAACGCGGTGTGTGATCTCTGCAAGGCGGTCGACAAGATCCTCGATGCGTGAGCGGCACCGCGACCGACGCAGCTTGACAAGGTACCCAGCCTACGGTACAGACTGTCGCCCAACAACGTCGAGTCCGATGCCGCCCGCTCTCACCCAGTGCGTCGGGCCGATCACATCAACCCTTACAAGGTGACGCAATGAAATTTCTGGAAGATCCCTATAAAACGATGATGGCGGGTTTCGGGCTCACCGCCGTGCTGGCCGTGGTGTGGCTGATGATGGTCAATGGCATGCCGGAAGGCGGGTCGTGGATCGAGCAGCTCTTCCGCTGGACGCATTTCCTGGCGGGCATTACCTGGATCGGGCTGCTGTACTTCTTCAACCTGATCAATGCCGCCTTTCTCAAGAGCCTGGATGGTCCCACGAAGAATGCCGTCATTCCAAAGCTCATGCCGGCCGCGCTGACCTGGTTTCGACATGGTGCGACGGTGACGGTGCTGGCAGGGCTCGTCTTGATCTTCAAGACACATCCCACACTCGCTGGCACTGGTGACAAGGCCATCTGGATCGGCGGGCTGCTGGGCATCATCATGATGGCGAATGTGCACGGCATCATCTGGCCGAATCAGAAGAAGATCATCGCGGCCGTGTCCCAAGCCGCGGCCGGCGGACCTCCGCCTCCCGCCGAAATGGCGCAATGGGGACGGACGGCCTTGCTGGCCTCGCGCATCAATTTCATGCTGTCGATTCCCATGCTGTTCTTCATGGGCGCCGGCAGCCATTTGCCAGTCAAGTAAGATTTCAATCGCTCGGCGGGACCCGGTTCACCACCTGGAGTCCCGCTGAGCGCGCCTTTCCCCTCGCTACCCCCTGAAAGCACTAGCCAAATCCCATTCGTCATGGGTCTGTAGCCCTAAGTCATTGAGATTGTGACCTAATTGCCCTGATCATTCTTGACGGGCGGGTTGAGACCCCCGTATAGTGAATACTTCCGACTGTTCCCTCCTGGAGGGATTTCAAGAGTAGAGGATTGGCATGGCGCCCCCTGCACAGCCACGAGTGCTGTACCCCATCGAAGGCTCCGCGACCGATCTCGCCGCATACGAGCGGGCCGGCGGCTATGAAGCCTGGCGCCGGTGCGTCAAGGAACTGAGCCGCGACGAGGTGGTCGCCGAGATCAAAAAGGCAGGCCTGCGAGGCCGAGGCGGCGCCGGATTCCCGACAGGCCTCAAGTGGGAAAAGGTGCTCAATCACCGGGTCAAGGATCGCTATTTTGTCTGTAACGCGGGTGAGCACGAACCGGGAACCTTTAAGGATCGGTATCTGGTCAAGCACCGCCCCCATCAGCTGGTGGAAGGCTGTTTGATCGCGGCCCATTCGGTCCAAGCCAAGGCCGCGTTCATCTACCTCAATCACGAATACGAAGAGGAACGGAAACACCTCGATCTCGCGCTCTTGCAAGCCAGGCAAAAGGGCTTCATCGGCCAGAACGTGATGGGGGCCGGGTTCGACCTCGACATCGAAATTTTCGAAGGGCATGGCAGCTATGTGGCGGGCGAAGAGACGGCGATGCTGGAATCCATGCAGGGCCGTCCGGCCATGCCGCGGCAGAAGCCGCCGTTTTATCCCACCGATTTCGGCCTCTATGGCAAGCCGACCCTCGTTAATAACGTCGAGACCCTCTGCAACATTCCGCAGATCATCCGAAAGGGAGCGGGATGGTTTACGGAGGTGGGGACGGAACGGTGCCCGGGCACGATGCTCTTTTCTCTGAGCGGCGCCGTCAACAAGCCCGGCGTCTATGAGTTACCCCTCGGGACGCCGCTGCGTACCTTGATCGAGCAGTGCGGCGGGGGCGTGCCCAACGGCCGAAAGGTGAAGGCGGTGTTCCCCGGCGGCCCGGCCTTTTCCATGGTGACGGCCGATCAGCTCGATCTGGCCATGGATTTCGACACGCTCAAAAAGGCCGGGACGGGGTTGGGTTCGGCCGGCGTCATCGTGGTGGACGACGCCACCTGCATGGTCGCACAGACGCTCAAGTTTTCGAACTTTTTCAAGGGCGAGAGTTGCGGGCAATGTCCCCCCTGCCGCATGGGAACACTCAATCTGGCCACTCTCATGGACAAGATCGAACGGGGTGAAGGGACGCAAAAGGACATGGATGCGCTGCTGCAGCTCTGCGGATTTGTGAAAGGGACCGGCTACTGCACGCTCGTCACGGGGGCCGCGGTCCTGGTGCAGAGCAGCGTAAAGTTGTTCAAGCATGAATACGACGAGCATATCGCGCGCCAGGCCTGTCCCTTTCGAGGGACACCGGTGCATGCCGGACGTTAGGAACTCGCACACGATGCCGAGGGTGACGTTTCTGCATCCGGAAGGAAAAAGCGGCGAAGTGGAGACCAACCTCTCCCTGCTGGATGCGGCGAAGGCGCTGGGGTTTCCGCTGAATCACGATTGCGGCGGCAATGCCTCCTGCACCACCTGCCGCGTGGAGGTGCAAGCAGGGGGAGAGCACCTGTCCGAGATCGACTTCGACGAGCAGGATCTCTTGGATCGTGAGGCGCTCTCGGAACCCTGGCATCGGCTCGGGTGTCAGGCGCGCGTGCTCGGCGATGTCGTGGTGCGCGTTCCGGAAAAGAAGTGGGAGCCGCCCGGCGCCGCGCCCCCGGAGCAAAATGTGAGACAACGTGCCACAGCGCAGAGACGATAACCCGTGAGTGTCTGACATAGAGGAGGAGCGCATGATTACAATCACCCAGATGGCGGAGAATAAAATTCAGGAATTGATCAAAGAGGAACAGGACGCGGTCGGCCTGCGGATCTACGTCCGGGGCGGCGGCTGCCACGGCTATCAGTACGGGATGGCCTTCGAATCCAAGATCAGCGACGACGACACCATCATCGAGAAGGGGCCGGTGAAGGTCATCATGGACCCCCAGAGCGCGCCCCTGCTGCAGGGGGCCGAGGTCGACTACGTCGATAGCCTGCAAGGTTCCGGCTTCGCCATCAAGAATCCCCAGGCCAAGACGACCTGCGGCTGCGGGAGCTCGTTCAGCGCCTAAGGGGCTGCCGTATCTTCGTCGGCTTGATTGAAGCAGCAAGACCGGCCGGAATTGCTTTTCTGCGGAAAACGCGATTCCGGCCTTTCCGTTTCTAGGTCGACCGCGATGAGGTGATGGAGGGACAGAGGTCCGCCATGGCCACCACCAGTCTGACACGCCGATATCAATTCTCCGCGGCACATCGCCTGCATTGCGACGAGCTTTCGGTCGAGGAGAATCGGCGCATCTTTGGGAAGTGCAACAACCCCAACGGCCACGGCCACAACTACGTGCTCTATGTGACGGTGCGGGAAGCCGGCGAACCGACCTCCCGAGCGCGCACCGACGTCGAAGCGTTGGATCGGCTCGTCCAGGAACTGGTGGTCGCGCGATTCGACCATCGAGATCTGAACCGCGATCCCGCGTTCATCGCTCGCACGACGACGGGAGAAAATCTGGTCCTGCTGGTCTGGGACCTCTTGGCAGGGAACGTCCCGTTCGGGCATTTGGAGAAAATCGGGCTGGTGGAAACGCGGGACAATTATTTCGAATACGACGGCGGGGCCGTCTCCACCCGCGAACGGATTTGACAGGAACGGCAGAGGAGTGAAGCGATGAAGCGGACGACCAGGAAGTCAGGGGGGGACGACAGCGCGCGGGCCGCTGAGCTGCGGGCGGTGGTCGAACGCCTCTTGGTGCTGATCGGAGAGAATCCTCGCCGGCACGGGCTCCTCCGCACGCCGGAACGGGTCGAGAAAATGCTCCGTTTCATGACTCAGGGCTACCGGCAGCATGTCGAGACCCTGTTGAACGGCGCGCTCTTCCCGATCGAATATGACGAGATGGTCATCGTCAAGGACATCGATTTTTTCTCGATGTGCGAGCATCATATGCTCCCATTTTTCGGCCGCTGCCACGTGGGCTACTTGCCCAACAAGAAAGTCGTCGGGCTGAGCAAGATTCCCCGCATCGTGGACCTGTTCAGCCGACGGCTCCAGGTCCAGGAGCGGCTGACCGTGCAGATTGCGGACGCGCTGCAATCCCAGCTTAAGGCCCACGGCGTCGGCGTCGTGATGGAGGCGCGCCACCTCTGCATGATGATGCGGGGGGTGGAGAAGCAGAATACGGTGGCCGTCACGAGCGAAATGCGCGGCGTTTTCCGGAGCCAACAGACCACCCGTACGGAATTCTTGAAGCTGATCAGGCGGGGAAGCGTGGGGGATGGGGATTAGCAGAAGAATCGACACGTTGGCACATTGAGTCATTGAATGATTGACCGGATTGATCACTCGTCAATGAGTCAATGAAACAATGATTCAAGCCTTGATCTCCGCCAGAAAGTGCAACATCGTTCGATTGAAGATGTCGGGTTGCTCCAGATTACTCAAGTGACCCGCAGCGGGAACGACCTCGAATCGGGCCCCCGGAATCCCCGCCGCAATCCTGCGATTATCCTCCGGTGTCGTCAGCCCATCCTGCTCTCCCGCCATCACCAGCGCCGGACAGTGAATGGCCGGCAATTGACCGGTCGAGTCCGGGCGTTCGGCAATGGCCATCAAGTCGCCGGCGATCCCGGTGACGGGCGTGCTCTGAATGATGGCGCGGACTCGCTCCACGAGTTCCGGCTTGGCCCGTGAGCCTGGCGCGAGCAACTTCGGGATCATTTCCTCCGCGACAACCTTGGCCCCGCCTGCATAGGCCCGCTGGGCCAACTGAAATCGCCAGGCGACTTGCTCAGGCCTGTCCGCCTCGGCTCTGGTATCGGCCAAGACCAGCGCGTTGATGCGTTCGGGATATTTCCTGTGAAACGCGAAGATAAGATAGCCGCCCATGGACAACCCGACGAACACGGCTTGACGGACGGTCAGACGGTCCAAGAGGGCTTTGAGGTCATCCGCATGCTGATCGAGTGAATAGCGCCACAGCGGGGCGTCCGACTCCCCATGTCCCCGCAGATCGACTGTGATCACACGATGGCGTGCCGACAAGGCGGCGACCTGTGGCTCCCACATGCGGCGATTCATCGGAAAGGCATGGAGAAACACCAAGGGCCTCCCCTGTCCCCGGTCGTCATACGCCAGCTCAATGCCGTTGATCGTGGCTTTCACCTGGTCACCAGGAAGGTGTGGTACCACAGCCTCGGGAGGCCGTCAATCTCGTCGATTGCGAGCCTCCTGCCGTGCGAGTAGAATTCTTACCGGTGGCTTATGGCTGAACAAGACCTGGATCAAGCCAATCTCTTTACCTCCGCCCGCCCGGACCGGTCGGAACCATCGCCGGACGCTCCACTTGCCGAGCGGATGCGCCCGCTGGATTTCGACGAGTTCGTCGGGCAGGAGGCTGTGGCCTCGCCTGATCGTCCGCTGCGTCGGGCCATTGAAGCCGACACCCTCTCCTCCGTGATTCTGTGGGGGCCGCCGGGCACCGGCAAGACCACCTTGGCGCGCATCATCGCGCGGCGCACCAAGGCCGAGTTCGTATTTTTCTCCGCCGTCACCGGCGGCATCCCCGAACTGCGCACCATTCTCAAGGCCGCCGAGCAGCGGCGCCGCCTCGAACGCCGGCGCACGATCCTGTTTGTCGACGAGATCCATCGCTTCAATAAGGCGCAACAGGATGCCTTTCTCCCGCACGTCGAGCAGGGCACGATTATCTTATTGGGCGCCACCACCGAAAATCCGTCGTTTGAGGTGATTGCGCCGCTCCTGTCTCGCGCCTTGGTCGTGGTGCTGACGCCGCTCTCGGACGAGGCGCTGGGCGCTATTCTGGATCGGGCCCTGGCGGATGCGCGGCGCGGGCTCGGCGCGCGGCGTGTCACACTCACGCCCGGATCGAGGGCTCGGCTGATCAATTTGGGCAACGGCGATGCGCGCGCGCTGCTCACGGCCCTTGAATTCGTGGTCGCGCAGACACCCGCCGGTCCGGACGGCGGCGTACAGGTGGATGAGGCGGCGCTCTCGGCCGCCTTGTCGTCGAAACGATTGCGGTACGACCGGGCGGGAGAAGAGCACTACAATCTGATTTCGGCGTTTATCAAGAGTCTGCGGGACTCCGATCCGAACGGGGCCCTCTACTGGCTGGCGCGCATGCTGGAAGGGGGCGAAGACCCGCGGTTCATCGCGCGACGCATGGTGATCTTTGCGTCTGAAGACATCGGCAACGCCGACCCGCAGGCGCTGCTCGTGGCCACGGCGGTGTTTCACGCCGTGGAGGTGGTCGGTCTGCCGGAGGCGCAAATCAACTTGGCCCACGGGACGACCTATCTGGCGACCCGGCCAAAAGACAATGCGTCCTACGTCGGGCTCTTGGAAGCGCTGCGAGATGCGCGCGAGCAAGGCAACCTGGCCGTCCCGCTTCACCTCCGTAACGCCGTCACGTCGTTGCTGCGCGACCTCGGCTACGGCGAGGGCTATCGATACGTTCACGACGACCCCGGTGCCAAGACGGAGCAGGCGCATCTTCCTGAATCCCTCAAGGCACGACGGTACTACAGGCCTAAACAGCCATAAGAATCAAATAGTTGCGCTTCGTTCGGCTCGTGAAATTCCTTCTTGGACAATGAAGGGCGTTGGGCTATACTTCGCTCACCACGGAGAGTGACTGCCGACTATGGCGACGACGCTTCCTTCCGGCCGAACCGACGATCGACGACGTCACGCGCGGATTACGCTGGTCGGTTCAGCCCTGATTACGCCGGCGAGCAACGCCAAGCGGGCCTTTGCCGCCGTGCTCGACAATGCGAACCGGTTGGGCGCCGGGTTTCACGGCAAGGGGTCGTTGGAGAGCAACGAAAACGTGGTCGTGTCGCTGGCCTTTCTCGATCACGGAGGGAAGGAACAGCAGGAAAAGCTGTCTGGGCGGGTCGCGTGGGTCAAATCGTGGGAGAAGGGCTACCTGATCGGCGTCGTGTGGGACCAGATCGTGACGAAGGAAAAGAATCCCTGGCTTTATTCCTACCTGGATGAAACGCTGAAAGAAAAAGTCTAGCCGCCCACCGCCAATTTCTTCTTCACCGATTCCAGTTCTTCCGCCAGCTGCTCCCACTGGGCCGTCTGTCGGCTCAGATCCCGCTTCCACCGTTCCTGCTCCTGGTGGAGCTCGTTCCATTTCGAGAAATCTTGATACAGCGCCGGGTTGGCCAATTCTCGATCGCGCTCCTTGATGCGGGTTTCAAGGGCGGCCACATCGCTTTCCGCCCGGCTGACCTGCTTCTCGAGACGGGCCTGGGTCTTGGAGAGCTCGCGCCGGTCTCGGGCCTGAGCCGCCCCGTCGGGGGCCTTGGGTGAGGGCGCGGCGGCTTGGCCTTTCTGCGGCTTGCCACGCAAGTCTTCGGTCTGTTCCTTGATCGATTCCAACTCCTGGGCCTTCTTCCACAAGTAGTATTCGTAGTCTCCGTGAAAATCCCTCGTCCTGCCGTCCTCGATCTCCACCACGCGCGTGGCGACGCGCATCAAAAAGGTCGGGTCGTGCGAGATGAACACGATGGTCCCCGGAAAATCGGTCATCGCATCGGTCAAGACGTCCACGGACGCCGGGTCCAGGTGATTGGTGGGCTCGTCGAGCAGGAGCGTATTCGCCGGTTCGACCAGCATGCGGGCCAGGGCGACGCGATTGCGCTCGCCGCCGCTCAGCGCCTTGATCGGTTTCTTCTGATCCGGGCCGGAAAACAGGAACGCGCCGGCCAGCCCGCGGAGGAAATTCGTTTCGGCATGGTTGGACATTTCACCCAACGATTCGAGAATCGTGTGTTCCGGGTTGAGCGTGTCCGCCTGATGCTGCGCAAAGTAATGCAAGGTGACGCCGTGGCCGAGCGTTCGCGTGCCTTTCTCGAAGGAGAGAACCCCGGCGAGCATCTTGAGCAGCGTGCTTTTCCCCGCCCCGTTCTCCCCGACGAGCGCCACGCGCTGGCCGCGCTCGACGCGAAAATCCAGATTCGTGTAGACGACTTTCTCGCCGTACTGCTTGGTGATGCCGTGGAGGTCAAAGACATGGCGGCCGCTGGGGGCCGGTTCGGGAAACTTAAATCGAACGCGCTTGGCGTCGCGCGTCACCTCGATGCGCTTGACCTTTTCCAGTTGTTTGATGCGGGACTGCACCTGGCTGGCCTTGTTGGCCTGGTAGCGAAACCGATCGACGAACTTCTGGACGCGCGCGATTTCCTTCTCCTGCCGCGCCGCGGCCGCTTTTTCTTGCGAGTCGACCGCTTCCCGCCATTCCAGAAACTTCGAATAGTTCCCGCGGCATTCGCGGATGCGATGATTGCGGATCTCCCAGATATGCGTCGCGATGCGATCCAGAAATCCCGTATCGTGGCTGATCACGAGAATCGTCAGGGTGGATTTCAAGAGGAACTGCTCGAACCAGGTCTGGGTCGGCTTGTCCAGGTGGTTCGTGGGCTCGTC
>FKKE01002488.1_pt3 | contig 16881 bp, 16 predicted proteins | sample 1106331 | NCBI WGS metagenome assembly FKKE01 (sample SAMEA3931202, study PRJEB13176) | freshwater metagenome | biome: Drinking water system; feature: drinking water; material: freshwater | place: China | collected 2013-02-06 | reverse complement strand
ACTTCAGAAATTACCTCAAAAGCCTTAATCTTTGAGACTAGGCAAAAAAAAGCGACAGAGCTAAAACTGCTCCCAGAAGTGCAAATGAAAGGTATTCCCAAGTAACTTGGGGAGTGAGGTCTTTGTGGACTGAGTGGTGAATTATGCCCCAGGAAACGTAACCCAAAGCTGTAGCAATAATAATGGCCACCTGGAAACTCTTGTCGTATGAAAAGGCAAAAAAACCAATAAAACCAAAGCCCAGAACACCAAGAAGTGGTAAGTAATGTGACAGGTCTTTAATAATTTTACTCATGAGCTTTTTAAAGTATTTCCCCTGCTTTAGCAACCAACAGGATTGACAAAATCATACCCATGAATGCAAGGTGTGCAAATGTACGCCCACCAATTCTTGGTACTTTGCGCCTTGAAACTATTGCCCAATCGATAATCATGACAGTTAAAAGAATGGTGGTTGTGACAACTGAGACGCCTTTGGTTGTTTGAAAAGGTGATATAAGTACCCCCAAGTTTGTTCCTCTTGCTGTTAGCGTCGTTTCCAAAGGCGTACCTTCTTCTGGTGTGCCTGGTGTAACCAAAGCTACAAAAGGACTTACCCCCTCGGTTGGTGTTGGACTAGCAACTTCGGCCTCAACTGGGGTGGTTGGAATTTCCTCCTCAAGCGCTATCGTAGGCCGTGGTGTAGCCGTTGGTGGTCTTGGAGTGGGTGTAGCCACTTTAGCTTGGGCAATTGGGGTAGATGGTACAGTATCAACCAGCCTTGTGCCGAAAAGCTGAACTATGAGAGTTGTATCAGCACCTGCCAAATCTCCCTCAATAACGGCAATACCAATTTCTTTATACTTATCGGATAAAAGGTTTGATTTGTGGGACGGTGAAGCCATCCAAGCGTCAACCGCGCTACTGGGGTTTGAAAAGTCCCGTGCTAGATTCTCCCCTGCGTATTTATATTTATAACCAGCATCGCTAAAAAACTTCCAAGGCTGGGTACCATCAGGGGCAACATGTGCCCAATAATCAAGTGCGAGCATATTATCGGCTTTGCGTCTTGCAGCATCGGCCAAAGCGCCGTTATAAACTAGTGCTGGGAGACCATTCTCGGCCCGTTTTTGGTTGGTTAAGCGAATAACTTCATCGGGTGAAATATTGGCAGCATAGCCAAAAACGCGAATACCTGAATACGGTAAAAGTTGAAACAAAAGCTGATAGCCAATAAGGAAAACCGCTAAAAGTACTAAAGAAGACGAATGAAGCATCCCTGCTTTGTGGTCGTTCTTTTTTGAAGGGAATAGAAAATGGAATAATGATTCAAAAAAGGCCATAGTAAAGATGCTTAATGATATATTAGCACGGCCGAAGCAACAAGCAAGAGGCCCAAAAACCTAGTCTTCTTTAACTTTTTTGAGGTAGCCCATTAGAAGCGCACCCAAACCCAGTACAATAAGCGCTATAACGACAAGCTTGGGGTAGCCCAGACTTTTAAGGGTATTTAAAAAGCCAACGTTTTCGTCGCCTTGGGAGGCTGTAGCATCGTCCTGGTCACCCTCTTCTTTCTTGTCTTCGCCTGCCAACACTTCACCCTCTTTAGGAAGAGAGGTTACATTACTCTCCGAGGTTGAAGATGATGCTTCAGCTGCAACTCCAAGAACCTGCACACTGGTATCAGGGTCTGCCACAACGCTTGACGGATTACCAGCTTTGTCTACTGCACGTAGTGCATAGTAATAGGTCTTTGTTGTATCCAAACCTGGATTGTCCCAGCTCTGCAGTGAGTCGGGTGCGCCACCTTGCTCACCCACTTTGGTTGAGCCATCAGCTGTAAATTGTGGATTTTCTGACCTATATATGAATACCCTTGAAAAGTCGCTGTCGCCTGGGTTTTTCCACCTTAAGCGGTAATAACCATCTGCGATTTTTTCTTTTACATACTCGCTCACCGGTGAAGGACCCGATGCATCGTAAAAAGTGCTTGTCTCATCGCTACTCGTGCCACCGTTTATCTCAACTTTAAAAAAATACTTTTTCTGCTCATTTACAATTGACCCAGATACCGTTGCCTCGCCGTTATAACCAGACACTGATGCAAATTCGGTAAAACCCGCATCACCATCTTTTTTGTAGAAAAACTTGGCATTAACCGTACCATCGGAAATAGCTGTGTAGTGCAACTTAAAATCCTGCTGGTTCACATATTCGGGAAGGTCTTGAATATAAACAGCATCGGTTACTGCATAAGTAGGTGTTGCCGCCATAGCGACAAAACCGAGTACTCCTAAAGCATGTTTAAATAATTTTTGCATTTTAGTTTTTCTTGCCATCTTTAACACTTAAGAACTTAAACCAAATTCCAAGGCTAAGTGTAGACAGTAGGGCAAGTAAAATATATGTTTCAGAACCCGAGGCAGGAAGTGTTGCTCCCAAGACCGTTGAGGCGCCTAGTACCTGGCCGCCAACAGAGGCTGAGAAACTCACTCCTTTAGTGTATTTTACCACATCGAAGGCAACCTGGCTTTCAGCACGTGATGCATCTGGATGAGGTGTAATTGCATTCACCTCGGTAACTAAGAAATCAAGTAGCGATGCTTCTTCAAGAACTTCTACACTTGGTCTATTGTAAGCAACCGCCAAAGCAATATTAGTGTATGTACCCTCACTTAGCGGGTCTGGTGCCTTCATTCGATACTCGACTTTAACTTCCTGACCAGGAGTGAGTGTACCCAATGTCCAATTCAAAACTGGTCCGCTTATGGATGGGTCCTCAGATGCCACATCGTCTATCTCGGTTGAACCTGTTTGATAAACAAAACCGAAAGGTGTGAAATCAGATACCGATGCATCATAAGCCGTGTGGTCACTAGTGTTTTTAACTTTCAAGGTATAGAAAATAATATCCCCCGGGCCAGTTGATTCCTCATCAGCCGCTTTCTCAAGCGTTATTGTTACAGGCTGAAGCTCGTTCAAAAACTCAACCAAAGTTGTTTGACCAGGTTTTACTTGTGCAACAGTTTCACCATTTGCACCGTCGTCACTTGAACCGTTAACATAGTCTGCCGTTGGAATGTAACCCGGAAGGTCTTCCAATTCTTCAGACACATTATAATTTCCAGGATCTAGTTTTTCCCATATTACACAGCCGTCCTCACCTGTTTCTTTTGAGTCACCTTCAAGAGTAACTTCATCGCTTTGTACTTGATCGACTGAAGCTACAGATACCACAGCGGCTTGTTGTTCACCTTCAGTACTAACAGATATTGTCACTCCAGGAATACCAGGCTCGCCTTCGTCTTTTTTACCATCGCCGTCGTAGTCGTCGTATTTACAAACTTGTAGGTCGCCGTTATTTAGTGCATTGAAAGCTACGCAGTAGTAAGTTTCGCCAAATTCGGGATCATCAACTAAATCATAGTTATCATAGTTATTTACATCTTTGTGGCAATAAAGCTCAGCTGAGAAATCATTCTCTTCGGGTCCTGCTGGTGGATAACTAAATGGCACATACTCATCAGATGGCAAGACTTCCCTTACCCAAATTCCACCAGGGGCTTTAGGACTGGTTATTGAAACTTCGGCATATCCATCGGCATCGGTTGTACCAAGAACTGTCCATGGAGCAGGTGCGCTACCCGTTTGGTCACCGCTACCATACTTATTTGCATCGTCTTCTTCGAAACCATATTGGAAAGCCCAATCAGCTACAAGTCTGCAACTTTCGTGCTCTTCTACCCAATCTTGTGCAGTGTTTGCATTAATATTTGGTCCGCCCGCTCCCCAATTTGGAAGGTCGGCTTCGTTCTCACAAAGAACTTTGTATACACCCAGGGTTAATGGTCTGTAGTTTCCGAAGTTCAGGTCATCCTCATCTCCACCGTTTGCGTGAATTACTGTCGTCTGACAAACCGGAGTTGAAGCAGTCCAACCGTTTTGGAGCTCTTCACAAACCTTGTACGTTCCAGGCATTAGATTATCAAAGCCATACTCGCCTAAGTCGTGCCAACCAAAGAACCAGAACTGTCCGCTTGTGGTATCACTCGGTTCACCGTCGTCATAAGTCCCATTGTCGTTCTCATCTATGAACATTCTCCAACCGTTGAGTCTAGCCTCAAACGTGTCCTTGTCGCCATCAGCATTTTTGTCGTTAAACTTATAGCCTTCAATTTTACCCAGCTTCATATTGTTGAAAGTACAAGTAACTGTCTCGTTGTAATCAAGGTTCACGGTTACCGAGCCTTCACTAGCCTGAGTTTGGTCTGAACAAACTACGCTTTGTAAGACCCAGCCGTTTTCCCCAACTTCGGTAACGGTGTAATTACCTGGAGTTAAATTCTCAAAAGTTCTGCTGTCACCGTCTTCCAAGTCAAAGCCACCGCCAAAGCTTCTTGTAAAGTCAAACTCTTTGTTGGAGTTATTGGGCAATGTCTCTTTTTTGATTATTAACTTGGCAAGCTTTTTGTTGGTAAATGTACAAGTTACCGTCTCACCTGCTTCAACATTAATAGTTGCTTTTCTCTCACCAAGATTAACCGTGCTTGGTACTTGGCTTTGGCCATCGCTACAAACCAAATCGGTTAGTGCCCAACCACTCTCTCCGTCTTCTTTTACCCAATACTGGCCAGTCAAAACTGAAATGGTTTTACTTTCTTCGGTTCCACCATTATTGTCATTGCCGTCGTCCTCAAGTTCAAAGTCGCCACCAGGGAAACCGGAAACTGTATCAAAACTAAAGTTGTCCTCACTTGTGGGAATAGCCTCTTTAACTATAACTATCGTTCCTTTATCCCTTTGATTACAAAGAGTAATTTCTTTAGTCTGTCCTTTTACTATGGAAATAGTAGAAGGAAGAGTCGTCCCATTTGGATTTGTACAAGACCTACCCTGCTCACCATTAACATACCAGCCGGTGAAATGATACCCTGCAACACTATTTTCNNTTTTCATTTACATCATGACTGCCTGTAGTTACGTTGTTAACGGTATCACCAAATGTATTTGGCCCAATTGTGTCAAGAGTCCAGTAAAACGCGTTTGAGGCGCTTCCATTTAAACCCTCACCTGTATCATTCCAATCGCCATCTCCGTTTGCATCAGTTCTCTTGTTTACCTTTACATTTCCTGTGTCTCGGACATTGGTATATGTACAAACTACTGAACTTCCCTCGCCAACTGTAACTTGGGGAGTTGGTCCGTTTTGTTGGACGTCGTTGCAATATAGTTGTAAAAAGTGATATCCGGCTTGATCATCTTCCGAAAGCGCATAAGATCCAGCCAAAACGTCCTGTGTTGAACCCATTGGGAAGTTACCGGCGCCGTTTAGGTCCCATGTCCAGCCTTGAGTGTTTGTCTCATCAACTTTACCGTCAGCATCTGTATCAAGATTTTTATTGACAGTTATAGTGGACTTACAATCAACATCAACTGCATCGACATCAAATCCGTCAGCGTTTGGATCCGAATTTAGTGCAAAATTGGTTGTATCGGTAATCCTTATCATCGTAACATTGGTATAAGGAGCAATATCAAGATAGGTTACTCCACTTGGGGAAGTACTTAGTGCTGTCCCAACTGAATGCCATGATCCATCAAATACTTCAACACTCGCGGTTTCCAAAGGATAAGTTTCTCTACCATTTGTAACTTCATGGATTGAAATGTCTGTTCCCGCGCCATTTACAACTGGGTTTGCAATAGCAACTGTTACAGACCCACCTTTGCCCAAACTGTAAAACCCACTATCTGGACCGGTTGTTGCATTTGGTACTCCAAGAACTGATGCTGGAATACTTCTTGCTGGAAGCACTGCTGTTCCGTTTTTTCTTAGTCCCTGGGTAGCTCCGGAAATACTCGTTGCCCATCTCACTCCCTGTTCACATCTTGAAGGGAGGTCAACAACGGTAGTTTCCTCTTTGTCTTCATTATCAGTTAAATCAGTTTCACTTGTGGTTGTAGTTACATTTGCTGTGTTCTCAATTACTCCGGTACCCGAAACTATAACTTTTACTGTTACAGTTGCGCTTCCACTAGCTGCAATTGTTCCAAGTTGGCAAGCAATTGGAGATGGAAGTGAAGTGTCTGAACAGGCACCCTGACTTGGTACAACCGAAACTATGCTCAACACTACTCCCGGTAAACTATCTGTAACTACAACGTTATCTGCAGCCACCAAACTTTCATTATTAACTGTAAGGGTGTAAGTCAATTCTCCGCCGCTTGTTACAGGATCCGGACTGTCTGTTTTTGTGATTTTTACATCTGTCTCAGGGATACTACATTGATTATTCCAAATCGCTTCTGTTTGGGCATTCCAATTCCACCCCAATGGTAAAAACGCGTCGATTGGCGGAATTATATCGTTACCGTCCTGATGACCATTATCTGCATGTCCCATTAACTGGCCAATATTTGCTGGAAAATTCTGAACCCAATTATTAGGATTTCCAGTCGCGTGGCAAATATATGGAGGAAGATCAACATTTGGGGTATTTATAAATGTACAGGAAACAATGTCGTTTGAGCCAACCTGAATAGAACCAACACCATTGGTAATCGGACTGCCTGCCGACTGTTGATTCAACGTACAGCTTGCTGAAAGCAAACTATAACCACTTTCTGGTGTTTCGGTAATAGAATACATCCCAGGATCAACAGGAATTGCTGGTGTAAATCCCTGTGCATCCGTATCACTAGGTGCCGGATCACTTGGAGTACCACTTACATCAAACGTCCACCCCTCAGCTGGAGTCTGGTCGTTGGTCGTTTGCAAATTGCCGTCAGCGTCAATAAGTTTTTGTGCCGTAATCGTTCCACCACATGTTTGGGAAGCAAAAGTTGCAAGCTGCGAGGCTAAATTAGCAAAATTAGTGGTGATAACATCAGATGTCAAAACATTGCCAGTATTTACATTTGGTCCGGATACTGCCTGAAGATTAGGTGTATCCAAATCGCTTCCTATGCCAAGTGCTAAAATTCTTGCTCCGCCGGTTTTAATTGAGTTAGCTACCAAAACCGCTTCCGTAACAGCCTGAGTCTCGGGAACCGAACTCGAGCCATCATCAACTCTATTTGGGTTACCATCGGAAGAAAAGATTACTAAGTCGGGATTAACCCTATTTGGTAGAGTACTTTGGCCCTTAAGTAAACCGTCCTCCCAGTTTGTGAATCCGCCACCAACCGGAATTCCGTTTATGGCGTTATTTACATCTGTAATATTCCCGGTAAACGCCTGAACGACACTTGCAGTTGTTGCAAAGCGGGAAACCGAAAACTGAGTTGGCGTTCCATTCAACGCGGTTGTAAATGCTGTCATAGCACTCTTCATAGAAGTCATTTCTCCTGAGTCGATACTTGTCGAATTATCCAAAATCAAAGCTATATCAAGTCCGCAAGCTTGCGGAAGGGAAGGGTTTGGTACTCCTGTATCAGTTTCAACAACTACGGTATCACCACAACCATTATTCCCAGCAAAGTCCTCCATTACCACATTATCGGGGTCAACATAACACATTTCCCCCGGGCCGCCACGCGGATTTACCAATGTACCAGGAGCTGTTGGTGTAACCGTAACCGAAAAACTAAAAGATCCGCCTGCCGGAATCGTAACGACTCCAGATGCGTCGCAGTCTATATCATCGTCATTAACAATATCGCAATCGATAGACCCGGTAGTTCCACCAGAATTGGTAACTGCCAAATTCGAGGTCGGAGAATAAGTTGCTCCGGAATCAGGCATGTTGTCCTGAAGTATGTCCTGGTTATTGGTAAATGTTGCTGTACCAAGGCCAATATTGGTTACGGTAAACGTCCAGGTGAATACCCCTCCAACAGTGGTGGTTCCACCAACATTATTTGCTTTAACAGCTACAAGATCAGGTAAAGGTGTGGGGGTTGGCGTTAAAGTGGGACTCGCAATAGCCGTTCCAGCAACCGATATTCCATCTACACGAAAGTCATCACTACTACTATTTGATGCTGTTCGAAAACGGAGAAGAAATGACGTGTTATTAAACCCAGCATTTGCAAAGGCTGATTGTGTTGACCATGAACTGTCGGTTCTTAAATCGTGATTCTGAAGTTGTGTCCATCCAGAACTATCCCCACAACTATTTCCACTTGCCGATTTAAACTCAACTATACCGTCATCACTGTTGTCACCTGAATCACTATCTCCTCTCCAATAGTAGGAAAGTTGGACAGAATTATACCCAGTAGCGCTAATGGTCCTACATATATAACCAGTGCCTCCTTCAATTTTGGCAAATCTTCCCCCATCAGCACTTGCCGTCTCGTTGCCACTACCAATTTCTCTTTTTTCTGCACCAGAACCTCCTTCAGTCCATACAGGTGACTCGTCAAAAGTTGAATCAGTACTTCCTGTCCCGAAACCATCAAAAAACACTGTTGCGTCTAAAAATGTTACTGAAGAAACCGAGCTACCATTATCTAAAATCTCAACTTTATAATCTGGCCTATACGTTCCATCTAACTGATATGTATAGAAAATCGCACCCGACTCATCTGATTTAACTTTGTCATCAAAACGAAAGTCACCGGTTCCAGTAATTACTAAATCGTATTCTTTATTTACCTCAAATCCAGTTCCTGTAATTAAAACCACATCTGTTGGAGCATAATCCGCTTTATCGGTTTGAAGCTGAGGTGTGCCTGTGCCGTCATAAACAACTTCTTCTTCGGTAACACTTGCCGCATCAACGTTTTCAACGACAATTGCTTCAACTGTTGCATTTTCTTCGTTAGTTACGGCTTCAACTACAGTAGTTTCCTCTGTTTGTTCCGTTACTTCATTATTTGAAGTCTCGGTTGTCGCCCCTTCGACTGTCTCACCCGGAGTTGGTGTTACCTCTTCACTTGGCGTAGGAGTTGTTTCATTAGGCGAAGGAGTAGTTGTTACTTCTTCTGCAGTTATTGGGCTAACTTCTTCTGGTGCTGGTGTAGTTTCTTCAGGAGCTGGTGTTGTTTCAGCTGGCGGTGCAGGTGTTTCTTCTGCGGGAGGAGTTACTGACTGCTCAGTGGGAGCTGGGTCGGTAACGGGAGTTGCATCTTGCGCATAAACAGTTAAGGGGGTTAGAAAAGTATTGACCAACAAAGAAAAGTTGGCCAGAAACATTGCACTCCTATTTAGGAATTTATTCATTTACACAACACAAGCAAGAAACTAATCGGGGCAGATTTAAGCCGATAGTACATTGCTTGTATCACACCTGTCAATAGGTCAATGTGCATCAACCTTGTGACACTTATCTACCCTCGAGATCGCTTCAGCGAATAACCAATTATGCCTGCTCCAAGAGCTAAAAGCACATATGTTAAAACTTGAGTTCCACCAACTCGGTTTACCAATTTTGTCAGCCCACTTTCAGTTTTTGCCGCTTCTGGAGTTGGTGTTTGTGTTACTTCTTCTACCTTTTCCTCTTCGTTAATCATATCTTCACTTTCTTCACCTAAAACCTGCTCGTCCTCTTGTGGTAATACTTTCACCACATCTTCCGGGGCAACAGTTGGCGCAACACTACCCAAGACTATAACTGTTACTGTTTCTCTATCACCCACAATGCTTGAGGGGTTACCTGCCCTATCAACTGCGCGGACTGCATAATAATATTTCTTGGTGGTATCAAGACCATAGTTATCCCATGACACTTCAGCATTCGGTGCACCACCGTGCTCACCTACTTTTGTTGAACCATCGGCAGTGAACGACGGCTTGTCTGAGCGATAAATAAATACCCTACTAAAGTCAGGGTCGTGAGGATTTTTCCATGACAACTTGTAGTAACCACCACCCATAGATTCTTTTTTAAGATTACTAACCGGCGAAGGACCCGAATAATCCAATATAGTGTTGGTCTCATCAGACACTGACCCTGAACAGTCAGCGCCGTTAAGGGTGGCGCGGAAATAGTGCTTAACCATTTGATCACTCATTTGAGAACTGGTTACCTGTACTTTACCAGAAGGTGTCGTAAAAACAGGACCAAAAGGTTTAAAGCTTTCTCCTTCTTTTTTGTAACAAAACTGCACATTAATAGAGCCGCTTGTTAGCGCAGAATAGGAAATCTCAATGTCGTTTGTACGGACATATTCGGGGAGGGTCGAAATATCAAGTGAGCCACCAAAACCATAAACAGGTGCGGCTGCCCCGAAAAGCATACCAATTGCTAATGCTATTTTTGCGAGTGTTTTAGACATAGTAATAGTTTTCTTCAAAATAAAGTACTTTGGCAAAAACTTTTAAAAGTAGTCCCAAAGCAATCATCGTCGCAAAGCTGTAAAGATGAAATGGTTCGCTGCCAGCTGCTGGTAAAATTTCAGTTGAGGTACCCAAAACCCTGGTCTCAGTGCTGCCAACCTGTGCCGTAAATGCCAGGTTCGTACCAACTGGAACATTTGAGCGAACTGTATTACAGTCAGTTGTGGCACTACTATCCTTTACCTTTGCTGTACAAACGGCTATGTTGGTGTAAGTTGCCGGGTCAGTGTCTCCAGGTACCTGAACTCGATAATCTATCCTCACACTCTGGCCCGCCTTAAGCTCTCCCAAAGTCCAAATTAATCGACCACTCCATTCAACAGGGTTGCCAACACTTACCCCGTTTACTTTAGTACTACCTGTTTGATACCAAAAGGCTGGTAAAACGTCTATCACCTCAACACTTGAGAAATCGCTATTGCCTTCGTTGACTAAAGTGAGTGTGTAATTTACAAAATCGTTTGGTGCTGCTCCACCCGTCCTGTCACTGGTTTTACTAATGGTGATCTTGTGAAGAGCATTTTGCGGTGTTGGCGTTGGTGATACGGAAGGGCTAGGTGATGGTGATGGACTGGGCGACGGACTTGGTGATGGCGAATGGCTAGGTGATGGTGATGGACTGGGCGACGGACTTGGAACAAGAGCGACGCAGTTACTATTCCAAATCTGCATACCTTCAGTAGTCCAATTTTTTCCAGGGTAGCTATCCTCGGCGTAATTAAATGGCGGAATTATATCTCCCCAAGTTACTTCAACACCTGAAAACCAAACTGGTCCATTGTGGTCATTGTGGCCCGAAACGGTTAAGTTTTTGCTGACACTGATACGCTCATATGGATTTTCCTGGCTGCCGGTAGCATGACATACTTTAACTTTATTGTGATAACCAGTGGCACTTACACTTATAGGAAACACTAAATTAGAAAACGCAACTACCAGCAGACCTAAAAGAAGCCAGTATTCATGCACAAAAGTTTTCATGTCGACGCAATTATATAGCGAATTATAGGGTCTGTCAAATGGAGTGCCTGAAGAACTAAAGTGACTTTATATCGCTATCAACTTCTGAAAAGTCGCTTGACGGGTCGGTTACCTCAATAGCCTCTAAATCCTTTTCGAGATCTCCCGAGCTGGGAACTGCAACTGTGGGAGAGATTTCTTGACTAACCCCACTGTCTTTCTTTGGTGAACCTCCCGGTTTTACATAAACAAAGGCCAAAACAGCAATAGCAACAAAGATTACTACAAACAAAACTACTAGGTGTGCAAAACCGGAACTGTTTTTATTCATTATCAACATTTTCCTTTCCAAGACTTGAGTAGGCCGTACGTATGGTATCAGAAACTGCTTTTCTTGCAACAACAATGAGTTCGTGAACCGCTTTCAAGTCCTCGTGTAGCTTATCTCTCATCTCTTTTGCTTCTTGGGCAACGGTGCCCTCATCCGATACAACAAGTGTGTAGTCCTTACCCGCTTGAGTAGATACCGCACCCCTCGCACCCTCTATGACAGATTTGGCTTCGGCTATCTTGACTTCAATTTCGGAAACATCTTTGCCATCTTCCCTTGCTTCTGCAGTCCTGTCTTCGACTTTGCCCAATATCTCCTCAATTCTGTCAAGATGACGGGTCATTGCCTCCACCCTTTTTTCGTTTATTTTATTGAGGTTGTCACTTATGCGTTCAGTGATTTTTGCCTTTTTCTTATCTCTAAACTCCTCTAGTTTTTCCTTTAGTGCCTCTCGTCTATCCTCCATTTTGTCTTTTATGGCTTCCCGCCTGGCTTCCACCTTATCCTTGAACTCTTCTCTTCGTTCATGCCTCTTCTCAATACGATCTTCTCGATTCTCTTTTAGCCGGTCAAAACGCATTTTTGAAACAGTCGGCGTCAGGGAGTCATCATCACTGTCTTCGGCCAACACAGATCTCTGAACCGAAGCGCTAATCAAAAGAAGTATAAAAAACGAAAAAAGGACAATAAAAACTTTTTTCATACAGGCCAAGTAACTACTATGTTATGTTTGCCAGCAACACCTGTCAATACTTTAAACCTGTGTTGCCACAACCACCAAACGCTTAAGTGTTGTTCCAGGCGGATAACAGGTTTGTAGCGTAAGTGATTTGCCTATACCCAAGTCACCAAGATACTTAAGAGCGTAAGGTGAAACCACTTTGGTTTCCAAAACCTTGTATGTAATTTTTTCACCATCGTAATAAACATAGATTTCATCGTCCTTCTCAAGTTTTCCCAATAAATAAAAAATGGCGTTATAGCGGCCCACATTATAAAAAGCGTCTGTTGAATGGGCAAAGATATAAACATTGCCAGCACTTCCCGGTAATGGCGTTCCTTCGGCGTGCGCTACGCCATTTCGTAAAACACTCAAGTATTCATTTGCGTTATATGGGTCAACGTTTGCAAAAACCGGAGCAACTGCGTCTATTTTTGGAATAACTATTGAGAAATCTTTATTGGGTGGCTCAATATCTTTTTGAGCAACTTCCCCACCAGCCACTTTTTGAACAATGTTTTTGGCCGTATATTTAACCTCTTCCTTAGCTGCAGGACCAAGTGTAAAAGCAGAAAGAATAAAGGCAATCCCAATTAGTACATTACCAATAATATTGAGGGTAATTGATAGATTTGTCTTTTTAAGTTTTTTCATTTTGTATTTCTATTACTTAAAGCCATCTGGATGATTTTTGTGCCAGAGATATGCTGTAGTAATGATTTCTTCGAGATTATATTTAGGCGACCAGCCGAGTTTTTCATTGATTTTACCGATTGAAGCATGTAATTGAGCCGCATCTCCGAGACGCCGTTCAACATACTTCACTCGCATTTTGAGCCCGGTCACTCGTTCAATAGTTTGAATCACTTCTTTAGTTGAATACCCTCTACCAACACCTGCATTGTAAAAATCACTTTCTCCACCACTAACTAATTTTGTTAAGGCAAGCGTGTGATTTTCAGCCAAATCAAGAACATGAATATAATCGCGCACACATGTGCCGTCGGGTGTGTCGTAGTCAGACCCAAAAATCTGAGTCTCTTTGCCCAAAATAGCATTTTTAATAAGATTGGGAATTAGATGACTTTCTTCAGGATGGTCCTCGCCAAGCGACCCATCAAGCGCTCCCCCTGCAGCATTAAAATAGCGAATTGAGGCGAAGTTCAAGCTCCAAGCTTTATTGCACCAACTAATTATTTTCTCAATCATAAGTTTGGTTTCACCATAAGGATTTTCAGGATTTTTGTCACTATCCTCAGTTATAGGAAGCATTTTAGGGGTTCCATAAACTCCAGCACTTGATGAAAACACAAAGTATTTGCAAGCAAACTTTTGCATAACGGTTAGAAGGTTTACTGCCCCTTTTATATTGTTATCAAAATACTTAAGTGGGTTACTAAAAGACTCACCCATTTGAATATAAGAGGCCATGTGAATAACCCCAGCAAAGTTCTCTTTTGCAAATAGCTCATCTAGTTTTTGTGCCTCAGTTACTAAGTCAATTTTGGCAAAGTCAAAGCCATCAATAGCCTCTGTGTGACCCGATGATAAGTTATCAACGACAAACGGGTTAAAGCCGTCCTCCTTAAGCTTGCGCACAATAAAGCTACCTATATAGCCTGCGCCGCCTGTTACCAAAATTTTCTGCATATATACACTTAAGTGTACAAAAACATGACCTTTTTAGCTAATAGCCAAAAGCGCTCCTTTGCTGGCAAAACGTATTTTAGCCAAAAAACCACAGCCAGTCCGCTGGCAAAGACATCAATAACAACATCGCGCACTTTGGGTTCTCTACCAGGAGTAAAAGATTGATGAAATTCATCAGTTAGTGCAAAAACTACACTTAGCCAAAAAGCAATGATTGATGACCTTTTGCCCACCACACCCCAACCCAAACACGCCCTAAGAGTAAGTGTCGTAAGAATAAAATATTCAATAACGTGTGCAGTTTTTTTAATAACAAATTCGGTCCACAAAACACGCGTTACCGCTGGTGTTTGCATCGACGAAAAATAAAATATAACAAACATCCAAGCAATAACAGGCAGCCAAAGCAATAACTTTTGCTTAACTGTTAATCTGATCATTGTCTTTTTCGTTTTGACCGTTTTTGTCATTAACACCTTCACTACCTTTCCAAAATGAATAAATAGTGTAACCTACAAGTCCCAAGCCAGAAACTATGAAAACACCGGCAAGAAAAGGGATACTTTTACCTGATTGCCCCCCACTAGTTTCTGAAATTCCCAAGGTGGGGCTTAGTTGACCTTCAGCAAAAGTTTCTGAAAAGGCTAATACGTTTTCGGGGTCTGCCTCGCGCATTAGACTATTTTCTAAAGAAATTGAATCCTCAGCCCCAGTAGGCGTTATTGACAAAGTTGGTTTGGGTGTTGGCGTTACTGTTGGAGTTAGTGTGGGCGTTGATGTTGGTGAAGGTGTGGGCGAATTAGTCGGTTCTGGAGTCGGCGTATTGGTTGGTACAGGCGAGGGTGTGGGTGTTGTCGTAGGTGAGGGATTGGCGGAGCCTTTGGTCCAAGAGAGATTTACAACCCAATTTGCCGAGCCGTCTGGCACCCGACCTGCGCTTTTATCTGCATCGGGTGTTGAGACAACCGATTGCGATTGACCGTATGTAATACTGTCTCTAATAACGTCTGATGTGTCTTTTAGTAAAACACTGTCACCCCCGCTATTATTTAACCAACCGTCACTACGCTCGTAAACAAAATATGACCCCGCACCAATACTTCCTGAAAGAGTTTCCACATGGTTGGCACTATCAACCAACTTCCAGCCATTTAAATCAACTGGAGACGAACCCAAATTCAATATTTCCACCCACTCTGGATTACTGTTAGAACTAAACTCATTGATAACTACCTGGGCACTTATCACTTGAGGAAGTAAAAAAAGCCAAAGAGGAAGAAAAACTATTACCCATAAAAACTTCGTAAGCATGCGTGTATTTTACACTACAAAGATAGACTTAATCAGTTAAAAGAAACAATGCGAAGGCTGCTTATGCTACCAACTGTGTATTTATCAGTTAACGGCCGATTACTACCATTTTCCATAAATGGGTCGTGCATTATATAGTTATCCCCTTCTTTTTTGAGAATAACTATAAAGTGGTCAGGTCCTGAATAAAGACCAGCAATAACGGGTCTACCGGCAGCTAGTTCGCTATCTAATTTGTCTTTGGATACTTTAGAAATCGAAACATTTACACCGTTCACTGAAAATGAATGGTAAAGGTAGCCTGTCCCTGGAACAAAGGCGCTGCCGTTAATAGCAATATCAATTGGCTTAATATTTTTGCCATAGTGTGTGGCAAGCATTGAAACAGCGGATACCAAACAACCATATTCAGCCGTTGAATAACTTGATCCACCCAGGCCAATATTACCCCACTGAGAGTCGCGTTGATTGTAATAACACCCCCAACTGTCACACTTGGTTTGGTTTGAAAGAATGGTTGCTCCGCCTTGACCAACGACAAATCGCCTTAGAGCATTTAGCTGGCTTCGTGCTTCACTTAAGAGCTGTTGATAGCGCTTTTCGTCGTTTTTTGTTGAAGCAAGAAGTGTTGCCTTAGCTGTCTTTTGCGATGCCAATGAGTTCTTTTGTTTTTGCAACTCTTTTTCCAGCGTTTCTTGGTCATCCTTTTGCTCTTTATAATCTGACTGTGCCTTTTCGAGACGCACCAAGAGGTCTCTGTCTGCTTCTTGAATCCTTTGCATATAGCTATAACTTGCAAATACGCTGTCTAAGTCAGGCGAAGTTACCACCATAAGCAGGGGTTCGTGCAACCTGCCAACTTTGTAAGATTGCACAACACGTGAGTTGAAAGCACGCGTTAGAGCGCTAAGTGAAACTTCAAGCTGATCAATGCGACCGCCCAAAAGAAGTATCTTTTCTTGTGTTTGCTCAATTTTAAGTTCAGCCAATTTAATCTGGGCATCAAACTGTGCAATTTGATTACTAAGCGTTGTCGCTTGTGAGCGTAACTTAGTAATTTCGGATTCATACCTAGCGATTTCATCGGTAAGTTGTTTGGATTTTTCTTCGGTTGTCTGGGCAAACACAAGTTCAAAAGGCACAAAAACCAAACAAACCATCAACAAAACCCTAAGAAGAATTGTTTTCATTTTTTACCTTTTCTTTTTAACTCTTGAAAGCGCCAGCGTGCTACCTGAAATAGCAAGCACCAAACCCATAAGCACCTCGCCAGCGAGGATGGTTCCAAAAATTTTAAGAAGCTCGAGTGTATCTTTGGGTAAAACCGGAATATCGCCAAAATAGCTAATGAGTGATGGTGTTGAATAAAGCACTATAAGTAGCGCCGCTACCCATCCTGCAAAAACACCAGAAATGCCGTAAAAGATAGCTTCCATCATAATGGGGCGCCTGATAAAACCAGGAGTTGCACCAATAAGTTCGAGTGTTTCAATTTCACCTCTTTTAGTCGTTATGCGCATACCAATTATCACTATGAGGACAAAAAATGACGTACCCACAAGCAGGCCAGCAAAACTACCGCCCCCAACTTTCAAATACCAAGATATCGATTTGAGTTTATTTATAACATCACTTAGAGCATCGTCG
>FKKE01000045.1_pt1 | contig 16886 bp, 15 predicted proteins | sample 1106331 | NCBI WGS metagenome assembly FKKE01 (sample SAMEA3931202, study PRJEB13176) | freshwater metagenome | biome: Drinking water system; feature: drinking water; material: freshwater | place: China | collected 2013-02-06 | reverse complement strand
ACCAGCACCTGCCCACGGCCCATGGCTTCGACGAGTTTTTTGGCAACCTCTATCATTTGAACGCGGAGGAGGAGCCCGAGAGCGTCGACTACCCGAAGGACCCCGCGTTCAAGGAGCGTTTCGGTCCGCGCGGCGTCATCCACTCCTGGGCCAACCCGGATGGAACGCAGAAGATCGAGGATACCGGCGCGCTCACGCGGAAGCGGATGGAAACCGTGGATGAGGAGTTCACCGCGGCAGCGCTCCGATTCATGGAGGACGCACACAAGGCAGACAAGCCCTTCTTCATTTGGTGGAACGCGACGCGCATGCATATCTGGACGCACCTCAAGGATGGGTCCAAGGACAAGACCGGTCTCGGCATCTATCCGGATGGCATGGTCGAGCACGACGGGCACGTTGGCGAGCTCCTGAACAAGCTCGACGAACTCGGTATCGCCGACAACACTATCGTCATGTACTCGACCGATAATGGTCCCGAGACGATGACGTGGCCGGACGGCGGAACCACGCCCTTCCGCGGCGAGAAGGGGACCAATTGGGAAGGCGGCTATCGCGCCCCGGCCCTGATCCGCTGGCCCGGCACAATCAAGCCAGGGACCGTGGACAATGACATCTTCGCGCATGAAGACATGCTGCCCACGCTCCTCGCTGCCGCCGGTGTCCCTAGCGTCAAGGAGAAGCTGCTGAAGGGGTACGAGGCGGGAGATAAGACCTTCAAGGTGCATCTCGACGGCTACGACCTTGCCCCGTATTTCAAGGGCGAGACAAAGGAGTCACCGCGCCGGGAATTTCTCTACTGGAATGACGACGGCAAGCTCGTTTCACTACGGTATAACCGGTGGAAGCTTGTCTTTGCCGAGCAACGCGCGCACGGACTTAGTCTCTGGGAGGAACCCTTCGTGGACCTGCGCCTGCCGGCGATCTATGACCTGCGCGCGGATCCTTTCGAGCGGGCCAATGAGGAGTCGATGGGATACGACGCATGGAGGGTCGAGCGCTTGTACCTCCTGGTGCCGGCGCAGGCTTTTGTCGCCAAGTGGCTCGCAAGCTTCAAGGAGTTCCCGCCGCGGCAGAAGCCGGCGAGCTTCAACCTCGACCAGGTGATGGAGACGATCCAGGAAGGCGCCACCGGTTTCAGGTGAGGTGAGGCGCTGCGGGAGGGAATGCCAGCAGGATTGTGGTCTCCGTCGTCATCGATGGGAGGCGGTTCTATTAGGCTTTCCTGGGAGCGGCGGCTGATCGAATATCGCGCCGCTTCTTGAGGCTTATCCCCGGCCTTCCCCCCAACACCGGCAATTCACCCGCAATCACGCATGAATTGCGCGCAATTCTTGCGTATTTTTTTGCCTTCTCGCTGCCAAATCCTCTACGCACAATCGCGGCTCAATCGCGGGAGAGGGGACAGGCATGAGGATTGCGGCGCTCTTGGCGATACTGGCAGTTTCGCTGTGGCCCTCTCCCGCCTCCGCCCAAGGGGGCGACGTCGCCGCCTATAAAGCCGCGGTCGAGGCGCGATTTTCCCAATGGCTGCAAGAACTTTGGCCCGAGGCCGAGGCGGCGGGGGTTACACGTGAAACCTTCGATGCCAATGTAAAAGGCCTGAAGCTCGACTGGAAGCTGCCGCATCTTGTGTATCCGGACCCGGCGGCGCCCGGCGGGCCAGCGCTGCCGGCTTCGCTCGCGGCAATCAACAAGCCAAAGCATCAGCCCGAATTCGATATTCCCGCCAACTACTTTCCGGCGTCGACCTTGAACGCGCTGGCCGCGACCGGCCGCGCCAAGATGCAGCAGCTGAAGCCGACTCTGGCCGCTATCCAGAAGCAATATGATGTCCCAGCCAGCATCATCGTTTCCATCTGGGGACGGGAGACGGGCTTCGGCCGCGCCGACCTTCCTTATGACGCTCTGACGGCAATCGCCACGCAGGCTTTCATGGGCAAGCGGCCGGAGGAGTTTCGCCAGGAGCTGATCGGCATCCTGAAAATCCTGCAGAACAAGCACGCGACCCGCGCCGAATTGAAAGGCTCCTGGGCAGGGGCCATGGGCTATACGCAACTCCTGCCATCCGATTTCGAGAGCTACGGAGTCGATTTCGACGGCGACGGGCGGCGCGACATCTGGAACTCTGTCCCGGATGCGCTCGCCTCCACTGGCAACTCGCTGAAGACCCAAGGCTGGGACGGAAGCGTGAGCTGGGGTTATGAGGTGACCCTGCCCAAGGGCTTCGATTGCACGCTGCAAGGCCCGCATCAATCGCGACCCATCGGAGATTGGCTGAAACTCGGCGTCGCGCGGGTGAAGGGCCAGAATTTTCCGCAAGACAAGCTCGAAAAGCAGAGCTTTTTGGTGCTGCCGGCAGGAGCCAAGGGGCCGGCCTTTCTCGCCACCGAAAATTTCTCGGTGCTGAAGCTCTACAACAACTCCGATGTCTACGCGATTTTCGTCGGCCACGTCGCCGACATGATGGTCGGGGCGGCGCCGGTGAAATTCGAGGGCACTTGGCAGCCGGTCGAACGGCTGCCGCGCGACCGCATCCAGCGTTTCCAGGAGGTCTTGGTGAACCAAGGTCTTGACGTCGGCAAGGTGGACGGATTGGCCGGGTTCAAGACGCGCGCCGCAATAGGCCTCAAGGAGAAGGAGCTCGGCATGCCGCTCACCTGCTACCCGAGCAGCAAGCTCGTCGACGCGGTGATGCGGGCGAAAGCCGCGCAGAACTAGGCCCCGGAGACCGTCTTCCTGCACGCCTAGGTTTCATTAACCAAGATTGCTAAGACTCTAACCCATGCGAATCGCCCGGAACGCCAAGCTCGCCATCGCCCTGGTCTTGTTGGCCACGGTCCTCTTGGCTGCCGGCCCGCAAGAGGCCGCGGCCAGGCAGACATTCGCCCAATGGGTTGAGGGCTTCTGGCCCACGGCGCGTGCCGCCGGCATCAAGCGGGAGACCTACGATCGCGCTTTCGCCGGGCTCACGCCGGATCCAAAGGTGATCGAGTCGGCGAACTTCCAGCCCGAATATGTGAAGCCCGTCGGGGAATATGTGGACCGGGTGGTGTCCGAGAAGCGGATCACCACCGGCAAGCAGATGCTGGTCGACAATCAGGCCCTGCTCGATCAGATCGAGAAGAAATACGGCGTCGACCGGGCCGTCATCATCGCCATCTGGGGCGTCGAGTCGAATTACGGCACGCAACCCGGAGACATGAATGTCATCAGAGCTTTGGCGACTCTCGCCTATTACGGCAACAGGTCCAGCTTCGCGCGGCAGCAGCTGATCGCGGCGCTGAAGATCCTGCAGCGCGGCGACCTCGGCCTCAACGACATGATCGGCGCCTATGCCGGCGAGATTGGCCAGACGCAGTTCCTGCCGTCGTCCTACATCAAGTACGGCGTCGATTTCGACGGCGACGGGCATGTGAACCTGCGCCGCTCGGTGCCGGACGTGCTGGCCTCGACCGCGAACTTGCTCGCCACCAATGGCTGGCAGAAGGGCCAGCCCTTCGGCGAGGGCACGCCGAATTTTCAGGTGCTGCGGGAGTGGAACCGCTCGGAGGTCTACCGCAAGACGCTGCACTATTTTGCGGAGCAGTTGAGGTGAGGGTGGTGGCGCAGAAAATTACTGCGACTCGTTAAGTCTTCTCCTTCGGATAAACTTCCGGCACCGCGACTTCCGGGCTCTCGGGCCTGAGTTCTTCCGTGGGAATGACCGCGCCGACGGGCGCGGTGCTCGCCAGATCGAAATTCGATTTCTCCGCCGATTCCACCGGGGCCTGCACGCGCGTGCGGTAGAGCACGAAACCCGCGAGCGCGAGCTGCGACAGCGCCACGAACAGAAACAGCGTTCCGGGGCCGAGCGCGCGCATCATGATCGCCGCGATCACCGGGCCCGCGACCGCTCCGAGCCCGTTCGCAAGCAGGATCGTCGCCGAAGTCGCGACCATTTCCTCGGGCTGCGTGCGGTCGTAGCCGTGCGCGGCCGCAATCGAATAGCCGGGCAGCGACAGCGCGCCGAACGCACAGGCGAGCGCGAGCAGCGTCCAGCCGCTGCCGCCGTATAGCCAGAGCGCAAGCGCGGTCGCGATGCTGCCGCCGAGCAGCACAAGCAGCACGAGACGCCGGTCCACGCGATCCGAAAGCCGCCCCGCCGGATATTGCATGAGCGCGCCCGCGATCACCGCGGCCGTCATGAAGGCTGCGACCTCCGCGACCTGCGCCCCGCGCAATTCGACCGCGGCGGGCGCAAGCGTCCAGAACGCGCCGAGCGAAAGCCCCACCATAAAGCTGCCCGCGAGCGCAACCGGTGCCGCTTCCCACAAAAGCCGCGGCTGAAACCGCACGATGGTGATAGGCGCCGGCTGCGCCGAGCGCGTGAGCGCGACCGGCACGATGGCGAGCGCGGACAAAATCGCCGCGATCATGAAGAGGCTCGCGCCCTCGACCGGATGCGTGGTCACGATCATCTGCCCGGCCGCAATCGCGACGAAATTCGTGATCACGTAAGCCGACATGACCATGCCGCGCGTCTCGTTCGACGAGCGGTCGTTCAGCCAGCTTTCGATCACCAGATAGAATCCGGCGAGGCAGAAGCCGGTGACGAAGCGGATCATGGCCCAGGCAGGCGCGAGCGGGATCAGCGCATGCAGGAGCGCCATCGAGGCTGCGACCGCGACCATCGCGGAGAACGCGCGGATGTGGCCCGAGCGCAGGATCACGTAGGGCCCGAGCACGCAGCCCACGACGAAGCCGAGATAATAGGCCGAGCCGATCGCGCCGATCGCAAACGTGCCGAAATTCTCTGCGCTCGCGCGCAGCGGCAGGAGCGTGATCTGCAAGCCCGCGCCCGCGAGCAGGAGCGCGACACCGAGCAGCAACGAGAGAATGGGGCGGAGATTTCTGTCGAGCATCGCCTCACTTTGTCACGGATGAACGGTTCCGGACCGGTAGCCGGTTCTTGCGGCAAAAGTAGAGCGCTAACAACCCGGAACCGCGACGCGCAGCGCAGCCCGGCAAGGATCGTCTTCGCATCGGCGGGCCGCAGCAGGCATCGAACAGTTCCGCAGGGTCTCGAAATTTTTCTGCCCGCGAGACGGCGGTTCGCGGAGCCCCGATTTGACCTGCTCGCGCGCCTGACGCACGATTTCCTCGCGTAAGAAAGGGAAGTCTCCCGTGGAGCATCAATATGACCGGGGCCGGTAGCATGCGGGAAGCGGAGATCGCGGGGCTCGGGATCAGGGCGCTTGCGGCAATCGTCGATCTCGCCATCATGGCGCTGCTCTGGACTGCGATTGCGGTGGCGATCGGCGGCGCCAAACTGTACCGGCCGGATTTTTCGCTCGAAATCGTCACGAGCCTGTTCGGATTGATCGCGGTCTGCATCTACTTCTTCGCCAGCGAAGCGATGTGGAGCGCAACGCCCGCGAAGTTGCTGATAGGCCTGCGGGTCGTGGGCGAGGAGGACGGTCAGCCAATCGACTGGGTCACGTCGATGCTCCGCAATCTCCTGCGGCCGGTCGACTGGTTTCCGACGCTATACTTCGTGGGCTTTCTGCTTGCCGTGAACTCGCCGAAGAACCAGCGGCTCGGCGACCGCATCGCGCGTACGGTCGTCATCCGGGTTTGATCGCAGGCGCATTGCCGCCATGACAAAATGCGGGGCGGAATCCTCCCGTTTTCGCCGCAACGCAGCTTGACGCTGCGAGGCCGGCAACCGACAAGTTTCACATCATGAATGTGCAGAAAAATTCCGCTGCGGCCGGTGTCGCCGAGTCGCGTTACGCTTGGATGCGCCTGTGGACGGCGCTTCTGGCCGGTGCCGTCGGCTCGGTCGGCATGTGGTCCGTGGTGGTGATCCTGCCTGCCGTGCAAGCCGATTTCGGCGTGCTGCGCGCCGACGCGACGCTTCCTTATACGCTCACCATGCTCGGCTTCGGCATCGGCGGCATCACCATGGGCAAGCTCGCCGACCGCTACGGCATCGTGATCCCGATGCTGATCGGCACCGCAGCGCTTTCCGCAGGGTATATGCTCTCCGGTATCGCGCCGACACTCTTTCTGTTTGCGCTCACGCATATTCTGATCGGCGTGGGCGCGTCCGTCACCTTCGCGCCGATGATGGCCGATCTTTCGCACTGGTTCACGAAACGGCGCGGAATTGCGGTGGCGATCGCGGCTTCCGGAAACTATCTCGCCGGAGCGATCTGGCCGCCGATCGTGCAGTATTCGACCGCGACGATGGGATGGCGGCCGACGCAGATCTGGATTGGCGTTTTCGTGCTGTTCGCGATCCTGCCGCTTACGTTCGTGTTCCGCCGCCGCATCGCACTGTCGGAAGTCGTGAGCGCGAACGCCGCCGCAGCGGGTGCGCGCAACGCGCTCGGGCTTTCCTCGACCGCGCTCATGGTCATTCTCAGTCTCGCGGGCATCGCCTGCTGTGTCGCGATGTCGATGCCGCAGGTGCATATCGTCGCCTATTGCGGCGATCTCGGTTACGGCGCGGCGCGCGGCGCGGAAATGCTGTCGCTCATGCTCGCCTTCGGCATCATCAGCCGGGTCGCTTCCGGTTTCGTCGCGGACAGGATCGGCGGCGTCGGCACGCTCCTGATCGGTTCGTTTCTTCAGGGTGTCGCGCTTTTCCTCTATCTCTTCTTCGACGGCCTCACGTCGCTCTACGCGATTTCGATCCTGTTCGGCCTGTTCCAGGGCGGGATCGTGCCGATGTATGCGGTGATCGTGCGCGAGTATTTCCCGCCCCAGGAGGCGGGCGTGCGCGTCGGCATCGTCATCTTCTCGACCATTATCGGCATGGCCTTCGGCGGCTGGATATCCGGCGCGATCTTCGACTACACCGGCTCCTATCACGCTGCCTTCGCGAACGGGCTCGCATGGAACCTGCTCAACGTTGCGATTGCCGCCTGGCTTCTGCTCGCGTCGCGGCCGAAGAAACAAAGCGCTTCATCCGGAGCTGTCGCCGCGGCATAATCCCCGGATGAGCAGCTCGCCGCTTTCAGTCGAAGTTCCTGCCGCCGAGTACAAGCTCTTCGTGCGCGAGGGCGCGCCGCGCTTTTATCTCCGCAATACGAACGAGGGCATCTACCTTTCGCCGAAAGGGATCGGCTGGTTCATCGGCGGCGTCTCTCATACGCGCGACTGGAGCGAGATCGCTGCCGTCCATCTTGTCGTCGGGCACATTCCGAAAAACGGCCCGATGGGAACCTGCCGCGTCACGTTCCGGGACGGCAGCGTGCTCTCGGTGCTCAGCGCCTCGCAATGGGGCCATAGCGACGACGGGCGCAACGTCGAGTACGGCCGCTTCCTGAGCGATTTTCACAGGTCCATTCCGGCGAGCCCGCGCGGCGCGATTACTTTCGCGACCGGGGTGGGAAAGGCCCGGCATGTCGTCATGACGGTTGTCTTCGTCATCGCATGTCTTTTGTTCGTCGTCCTGCCGCTGGGGCTTGCAATCTATCTTCGCGAGTTGCAGGCGCTGTTCATCGCGGTCGCCGGAGCTGCCTTCGTCTATCCGTTCTACCGGAACACGGAAGCGAGCTTTCCGGACACTTACAGTCCGGACCGGATTCCGCCCGAACTGTTTCCCTGAAGAAATTTGCCCAAGGACATTGCCAAGCGGGCTATGCGTTCTATGTAAGCCGCTGGGCAGAAAGTTCGCCACGAGGTCGCCATGGCAGAGAAGGTTACGGTTTCGATCCCGCACAAACTCGGGAAGGAGGAGGCCGCGCGGCGGATCAAGAAGGGCTTTGCCGCCGCGCGCGAGAAGGGCGGCGGCATGATGAACTTCGCCGACGAAACCTGGAGCGGCGATCAGGTCGCCTTCAATGTTTCGATCCTCGGTCAGAATGCCGCCGGCACGATCGACGTCCGCGAGGATCACGTCGTGATCGACGTGATGCTGCCCTGGCTTCTGGCCAAGATGGCGGAGCAGGCCAAGGTGCTGATCGAGAAGCAGGGCAACCGGCTCTTGCTCGAAAAGAAGTAGCCCATTCCGTCCTGCGGGCGAGGGATGCCCGCATGGCTGCTGCGCCACGTTGCCCGTTGCATCCGGAAGGCCGAGCCCGCATAGGGTTTGCGCCCTTCCTACGGTTTTCAGCATGCCTGGCGACACGCGCATCTTTTACGGCTGGTACATCGTTGCCGCGATCTGCCTGATTACGACGATCACGTCGGGGCTCGCCTTCTACAATCTGTCGGTGCTGCTCAACGCTTTCGTGGCCGAGCGCGGATTCCCCGTTTCGCTGACCAGCGCCGCAACCGCAACCTTCTTCGTGTCCGGCGGCTTCGCGGGTGTGCTGGTCGGAAGACTGATCGACCGCGTCGATCCGCGGGCGGCCATCGTCGGCTCCGCCATTCTCGGCGCGGCATGCCTGTACTCGGTAGGATACCTGCGCGAGACGTGGCAGCTTTTCACCTTCCATATCGTCTTCGGCTTCGCCTATGGCGGCACCGGGCTTGTGCCGCTGACGACGCTGGTGACGCGATGGTTCAGCGTGAAGCGCTCGTTGGCGCTTTCGATCGCCTCCACCGGATTGTCGCTCGGCGGCATCTTCATCGCGCCGTTCGTGGCGCTTTCGATCGAGCGCGGCGGCCTCAGCGCGGCCGGGCCGTGGATGGCGGCCTTGTTCCTGCTCGGCATCGTGCCCGTGACGCTGCTTGTCGTGCGCGGCAGTCCGGCTTCGCTCGGGCTCGAGCCGGATGGCGGCGCGAAAAGCGCTAACGGCGAGCTTGCACCCGCCGTTCCGTCGGTAAGCTATGCGGAAGCGAAGCGAAGCCGCTTCTTCCTGGCGGTGTCGATCGCCTATCTTTTTCTGCTTGGCGCGCAGGTCGCGGCGATCGCGCATCTCTATCGCCTTGCGAATGTCCGGAGCGGCACCGAGACCGCGGCACTTGCGCTTGCGTTTCTTGCGTCTGCAAGCATCGCGGGCCGCCTGACCGGCGGCTGGCTCGTGCTGCGAACGAAAGTGCGGACCTTTGCCTTGCAACTGATGGCGGTGCAGACAGCGGCGCTGATGATGCTCGCCTTCGTTCACGAGCGCGTGGCCATTCTCGTAGCCGTCGTTCTGTTCGGCGTCACCATCGGGAATTCGCTGATGATGCATCCGCTCCTGCTCGCCGAGAAGTTCGGCACGCGCGAGTATGGACGCATCTATTCCATGAGCCAGTTCATTGCGATGGCGGGCGTGGCGGGCGGGCCGCTTCTGATCGGATTGTTCTACGACCTGAGCGGCGGTTACGAAGTGCCCTTCGTGGCGGCTTCGATGACTACGCTTGCCGGGTTTCTCGTGCTGTTGTTCGGCACGCGGCGCTAGCGCTCGCGGGCGGCGGCTTTCTCGAAATGGCTGCGCAGCAGGCGCATGTTGCGAAGGTTCGCGCGGAACGCGACATCGAACAGATCGCCGATAAGCGGAATTGCGCCGGCAAGACTGTCCAGCGCGATATTGCCGATCATCCGCCCGATCACATGCGCGGGCGCGCCCATCCGGCGCGCTTCGAGCACGATCAGGCAGGAAACGCCTGCGGACACGGCGTCGCCGATCCCCGGCACGAGGCCGATCAGGGCGTCGGCGCCGAAGCGGATGTTGGTGCCGGGAATGACGATGGCGGAATCCATGAAGGAGGCGAGGGCGTCGAGCCGCTCCAGCCTTTCCTTATGGGCCACTTTGCCGGTGCGATCGAATGCGCCGGGATCGTCGTAAGCACGGGCCATTCCTGTTCCTCCGTCGCCTGACATGGTGAAGGCTAACCCATTCGGCAAGTGCAGGGTTGCACGGCCGCAAAATTTACTGGTGCGGCGGCCAAAAGCTGCTATACGCGCGGCCTTCTTTTTCCGGAGTGCGCCATGCTGCTCACGCTGATGAAGGGCAAGATCCATCGCGCCGTCGTGACGGGGGCCGACCTCAATTATGAGGGCTCGATCGGCATCGACCGCGCGCTGATCGACGCCGCGGGATTTCTTAAGAACGAGCGCGTCGAGATCTACAACATTTCCTCCGGCGCGCGCTTTGCTACCTATGTCATCGAAGAGCCTTCGCAATCCGGCGCGATCACGCTGAACGGGGCCGCCGCACGGCTCGTGCAGAAGGGCGACCACATCATCATCGCCGCCTACGCGCAGATGGAGGAAGCGGAAGCGAAGCGCTTCCAGCCGCGCGTGGTTATCGTCGACGAGCAGAACCGGCCGAAGAACTGAGCGGATAATTTCCCGCGAAATCGGGTTGGCGGAGCCACGCGGCTGCGGCTAAGTCTCCCGCATGAACAGGGAAACACCGCCCGAACTTCGCGACTTCGCCGGCGAGCCGGAATCTTCCCGGCGCTATTTCGGCTGGCGCGTTACCGCGGCGCTCTTTGCGATCGCGGTCATCGCCTGGGGCTTCGGCTTTTACGGTCATGCCGTTTATCTTGCGGAGTTGCAGAGGCTGCACGGCTGGCCGACCTCGCTGATCTCGGCGGCAAGCACGCTTTACTATCTCGCGAGCGCCGTGCTCGTGATCTTTGTAAACGACGTAATCCGGCGGTTCGGTGCGCGAAACTGCATTCTGTCCGGTGCGGCCTGCTTTGCAATCTCGCTCGCGGCGCTCGGGCAGATAACGCAACCGTGGCAGTTGTTCGCGACCTATCTCTTCATGGCGCTTGCCTGGGCGACGATGACGGTCGGCGCCATCACCAATATCCTAGGCCATTGGTTCGACCGCAGGCGAGGGCTCGCGATTTCGCTTGCGCTTAACGGAGCGAGTTTCGGCGGCGTTATCGTCATTCCCGCGATGGTGTTTTCGATCTCCGCGCAGGGTTTTTCCGCGACAATGCTGGTGTCGAGTGCGGCGGTTCTTGTGCTTGCCGTCCCGCTCGCGTTCTTCGTATTCGGCAAGCCGTCCCCGGTTTCGAGAACAACGATGCCCGCGAGCGGCGAAATTGCGCCGCGCGCCTGGACCCGCGCAAGCGCGCTAAGGAGCCCGGCATTCTGGGTGGTTTCGGCGCCGTTCTCGATCAGCCTGCTTTCGCAGGCGGGATTTCTCGTGCATCAGGTCGCGTTTCTGGAAGGCCCGATGGGCCGCGCCGGAGCGGGCGTTGCGGTCGCGGTTACGACCGCGGCTTCGATCTGCGGACGCCTTGCGATGGGCGCATTCGTCGACCGGCTCAATCTCCGCACATTCTCGGCGGTATCGCTGCTTGTGCAGTCGGCCGCGCTTGTCGCGATGACGCAGACAGCGAGCGTGCTGCCTCTGTTTCTGTTCTGCGCGGTCTACGGCCTTTCGGTCGGCAATCTCATCACGCTGCCGTCGCTCATCGTGCAGCGCGAATTTCCGCCCGCGGCGTTCGGCATGATCGTGGCGCTTTCGACCGCGATCACGCAATTCACCTACGCCTTCGGACCGGGACTGATCGGCGTCGTGCGCGACGCGAGCGCGAATTATACGCCTGCGATCGGGCTTTGCGTGCTTCTCAACCTGCTTGCGGCGGCGATCGTGTTGCTGCGGCCGAAAGTCTAGTTATTTCGGCGCGATCTCGAAGGCCGCGTTTACCCGGGCGCGATAGACGAGTTCTCCCGCTTCGACCGGCACTTCCGGACGCGGCGAAGATACGGCGCGTGCCATCACGATCGGGCGTGCCGCCGGCGCTTCGACGCCGGCTTCGGAAAGCTCGAGCACGCGCACGATCCTGAGGTTCGCGGCCTCCGCGGCCTTCTGCGCTTTCTCCATGACATCCCGGATCGCGGCGGCCCGCGCCTGCTCGACGAGCGGTGCCGGGTTCTCGACCGAGAAGCTGATGCCGCGAATGTCGTTGATGCCGAGCACGACGAGCCTGTCGAGCAATGCGCCGAGCTTCGAGATGTCGCGCACGCGCATCGTCACGCTGTTGTTGACCTGATAGCCGATCACCTCGCGGTGCGGCCACTTGTCGGCGCGGACGATGTCCGGGCGCAACGAGAGTCCCGAGGTTTGCAGATCGCGCGGCTCGATGCCGGCCTCCTTCGCAGCGTTCAGGGCCGCGGTCAGAAGCTTCGAGTTTTCCGTGAGTGCGTCTTTCGCCACCTTCGCCGTCACGGCGACGCCGATCTGGACGACCGCGAGTTCCGGCTTCGCTTCGGCGAGGCCTTCGCCCGTGAGCGTCAGCGTCGGGATGCGCGGTTGCGCGGAGGCGGGTTGCGCGGGCGCACTCTGAGCCGTGAGACAGAGGGCGAGCACGGCGGCAAGAAGCTGGATGCGAGTCATGAATTCCTCCCGGTAACGCTTCGAGTTCGCCAAAGCCTCGCGGCCCATTTGCGGCGCGGCCATGACCGTTGTGCGGTAGGTGGGCGCTTGATAGTTTCCGCCCCTCTTCCGGGCCTGTAGCTCAATGGTTAGAGCCGACCGCTCATAACGGTCTGGTTGCAGGTTCGAGTCCTGCCGGGCCCACCAGTTTCCCTTCAGCCTTGAGGACCGACTGGCGAACAGTGGAAGCTCCCGAAGAATAGCCCATTTGTCAGCAATGCCTATTTTATAGGCACTAAGTGGCCAATTGTATGCAATTCGGAGGGCTGGGTCCGCCCTCCCGAAAATGCCCATCCGTTTGGAATCCATGACGAATCCGGATTCCCGAGACTTGGCACGTCCTTCGCAATCAATCCCTCGAATGCGGATACGGAGGATGGGTAATGAAGCGACGTGACTTTCTGAAATCGGCCGGCGCGCTGGCCGCATCGACTGCGTTGACGGCTCCCGCCGTCTTTTCTCCCGCCAAGGCGCAATCGCGCGCAGAGACGCTTCTGATCGTCTCCGAAGGCGGGCCGAACAACATCGACATTCATGGCGTCGGCACAAACGTGCCGGGCTACGAAGTGGCGTGGAACTGCTACTCGCGCCTGATCAGCCACGAAATGAAGAAGCTGCCGAACGGCGTCGAGTATTACGACAAGGACAAGTTCAAGCCCGAACTCGCCGAAGACATGAAGATCGGCGACATGTCGGCGACCTTCAAGCTCAGGAAGGACGCTACGTTCCACGACGGCACCAAGATCACCGCGAAGGACGTCAAGTGGTCGCTGGACCGCGCGGTCTCGGTCGGCGGTTTCCCGACCTTCCAGATGCGCGCGGGCTCGCTCGAAAAGCCGGAGCAGTTCGTAGTCGTCGACGACCACACGATCCGCGTCGATTTCCTGCGCAAGGATCGTCTTACGATCCCGGATCTCGCGGTGGTCGTGCCGGTCGTCATGCATTCCGAACTGATCAAGAAGAATGCCGACGAAAAGGATCCCTGGGGTCTCAATTTCACCAAGCAGACGATCGCGGGCGGCGGTCCGTACAACGTCGCGAAGTGGACGCCGGGCACCGAAGTCATCTTCGAGCGCAACGAGAACTACAAGCTCGGGCCGCTGCCGAAGACGAAGCGCATCGTGTGGCGCATCGTGCCTTCGGCCGGCAACCGCCGCGCGTTGCTCGAGCGCGGCGACGCGGACATCTCCTACGAATTGCCGAACAAGGATTTCGTGGAGCTCAAGGACGCGGGCAAGCTCAACATCGTGTCGACGCCGTTCTCGAACGGCATCCAGTATCTCGGCATGAACGTGACGAAAGCCCCGTTCGACAACCTCAAGGTTCGTCAGGCCGTGGCCTATGCGGTGCCGTACCAGAAGATCATGGACGCCGTGCTTTACGGCCTCGGCGGCAAGACGTTCGGCGCTCCCGCGGGCAAGCAGACCGAAGTCGCGTGGCCGCAGGCGCATAAATACGCGACCGACATCGCAAAGGCGAAGAAGCTGATGGCCGAAGCAGGCTATGAGAACGGCTTCGAGACCACGCTATCGTTCGATCTCAACTTCGCCGGCGTCAACGAGCCGACCTGTGTGCTCATTCAGGAAAGCCTTGCCCAGATCGGAATCAAGACCACGATCAACAAGGTGCCGGGCGCGAACTGGCGCACGGAACTGAACAAGAAGGTGATGCCGCTTTACGTGAACGTATTCTCGGGCTGGCTCGACTACCCGGAATACTTCTTCATCTGGTGCTATCACGGCAAGAATTCCATCTTCAACACGATGAGCTATCAGTCGAAGCAGATGGACGCCATGATCGACGCGGCAGGTGCGGCCGCCTCGACCGGCAACCAGGCTGAGTACGAGAAGAACGTGAAGGGCTTCGTCGATCTCGCCTTCGCGGACATTCCGCGCATCCCGCTGTACCAGCCTTACTCGAACGTCGCGATGCAGAAGAACGTCTCGGGCTACCAGTACTGGTTCCACCGGCGGCTCGACTATCGCAACCTCGCCAAGGGCTAGGCGCGTAAAGCGGGCGGCAATCGCGCCGCCCGCTTCTTCTCTCCCGGAGTTTCACGATGCTTCTTCGCATGAGCCGCCGTCTCGGGATCACGCTGTTCAGCATCGCGGCCGTGATCGTAATCACGTTCGCGCTGACGCGCCTCCTTCCCGGCGATACCGCGGCCTATTTCGCCGGTCCCGCTGCAACCGAACAGGCGATCCAGGAAGTGCGGGTGAAGCTTGGGCTCGACCAGCCGAAACTGGTTCAGTTCGTGCGCTATGTCGGCGATCTTTCGCGCGGCGATTTCGGTCAGTCGCTGACGACCGGACAGCCCGTCATTCGGGACATCGCATCGCGCCTGCCGGCGTCTGCGGAACTTACGCTCGCGGGGCTGATTATTTCGATCCTGATCGCGATTCCGCTCGGTGTGCTGGCGGCTGTGAAAGAAGGCTCGGCCATCGACCATTTCTCGCGCGTGATCGCGACCGCGGGCGTTTCGCTACCCGTGTTCTTCACCGGGCTGCTGCTCGCTTACTTCTTCTATTTCGTGCTGGGCTGGGCGCCGGCGCCGCTCGGGCGGCTCGACATCATCTATTCCGCGCCGCCGCACGTCACCGGCTTCTATCTAATCGACAGCCTGATCGCGCGCGACATGGAAGTGTTCTGGGCCGCGGCGAAGCAGCTCATTCTTCCGGCGGCGACGCTTGCGATCTTTTCGCTCGCGCCCATCACGCGCATGACGCGGGCTTCGATGCTTGCGGTGCTTTCCTCGGATTTCGTCCGCACTGCGCGGGCGAGCGGGCTTTCGACGCGCAAGGTGATCCTGACCTATGCGTTCAGGAATGCGTTGTTGCCGGTCATCACCACGCTCGGCATGGTGTTCTCGTTTCTGTTGGGTGCGAACGTGCTGGTCGAGAAAGTGTTCGCCTGGCCGGGTATCGGCTCCTATGCGGTGGAAGCGCTGATCGCATCCGACTTCGCGCCGGTGCAGGGCTTCGTGCTCGTCATGGCGATCATGTATGTGCTTCTGAACCTGATGATCGATCTCCTCTACGGCGTGATCGACCCGCGCGTGAGGATGGCGGCATGAATTCGCACTCACGGATCACCGCGGTCAGTCCGGTGGCGCGCGCAGCGAAAACCGTTGCCGCGGCTAAGGCCGAGGCCGCTGCCGGGCCGGCGCAGACATCCGGATTGCGGGCGATCCTCCGCCAGACGAAGTACGTGATTTCGGAAAATCCGATCACCGGCTTCGCCTTCGCGCTGTTTCTTCTGTTTGCCGTAGCCGCGATCTTCGGGCCTTACATCGTTCCCTACGATCCGCTTGCGAGCAATACGGCGAACGCGCTGAAGCCGCCGTCCTGGCAGTTCTGGTTCGGCACCGACCAGCTCGGACGCGACATTTTCAGCCGCGTCGTGGTGGCGACGCGGCTCGACATGACGATCGCGGTTACTTCGGTGGCGCTCGTCTTTGCGCTCGGTGGAATCTCGGGCATCGCGGCGGGCTATTTCGGCGGCTGGATCGATATCGTCGTGAGCCGCCTCGCCGACATGATCATGGCGTTCCCGCTGTTCGTGCTTGCGATGGGCATCGTGGCCGCGCTCGGCAATACGGTCACGAATATCGTGATCGCGACCGCGATCATCAACTACCCGCTTTACGCCCGCATCGCGCGGGCGGAGGCGAACGTGCGGCGCGAGGCGGGGTTCGTTATGGCGGCGCGGCTCTCCGGCAACAGCGAGTGGCGCATTCTGTTCTCGCAAATCTTGCCGAACGTAATGCCGATCATGGTGGTGCAGATGTCGCTCACCATGGGCTACGCCATCCTCAATGCCGCGGGCCTGTCCTTCATCGGGCTCGGCGTGCGGCCGCCGACCGCCGAGTGGGGCATCATGGTCGCCGAAGGCGCGGGCTACATCGTGTCGGGCGAATGGTGGATCGCGCTTTTCCCCGGCCTCGCGCTGATGCTCGCGGTGTTCTGCTTCAACCTTCTCGGCGACGGCCTGCGCGACATCGTCGACCCGCAGCGGAGGACGTGATGAGGGTCCCGAGACGGTATAAAATTACCGCATCGCTACTGTGCATGGGGTTGTTTTCGACATTTATGGGTAAGGCACCCTGCGAGAGGTGCCGATGACCGCCCAACCCCTGCTCGACGTCAAGGACCTCACCGTCGAATTCACCACCCGCCGCGGCATCGTCAAGGCCGTGCAGCATGTCGACATCACCGTCGGCAAGGGCGAGACGCTCGGCATCGTCGGCGAGTCCGGCTCCGGCAAGTCGGTGACGTCCTACGCCGTGATGCGGATCCTCGACCGCGCCGGCAGGATCGCCGAGGGCTCGGTGATGTTCTCCGGCATCGACGTCAAGGCCGCGAGCGAAGCCGAGATGCGCGACCTGCGCGGCCGCGAGATCTCGATGATCTTCCAGAACCCGCGCGCGGCGCTCAATCCGATCCGCAAGGTGGGCGACCAGATCGAGGACGTGCTGCGCCAGCATGTGCAGCAGTCGCAGGTCACCGATCGCGGCGAGAAGGCGATCGAGGCGCTGGAGCAGGTCAAGATCGCCCGCCCGCGCGAGCGCTATCATGCCTATCCGTTCGAGCTGTCGGGCGGCATGTGCCAGCGCGTCGTCATTGCGCT
>FKKE01017345.1_pt1 | contig 16947 bp, 17 predicted proteins | sample 1106331 | NCBI WGS metagenome assembly FKKE01 (sample SAMEA3931202, study PRJEB13176) | freshwater metagenome | biome: Drinking water system; feature: drinking water; material: freshwater | place: China | collected 2013-02-06 | reverse complement strand
CCACAGTTCGATTCAGGTTATAAAGAAACTTTTTGTTTACAGCCACATTACATTTAATTAATACACATTGCTGACTTTTGGCATAAATGTTTCTACAATGATATAAATCTTTCATTATGAAAAATCTGTTCGCTTTTCCCAAGCTGGAAGTGGTTAATGACAGAATGCAAACATTGCATGATTTCTTAAAGACATCTTACCAGGAAAACAAAGAATGGCTGGCAGAAAGTATTGCATTTTTCAAAGACCTTACTCAGATGGATGAAGAGTTTCGCCGTGAGCTGGCAAATAAAAATGAATTCCGCATTTGCCTTGAAGGTGAAATGGTAACTGAAAATGAAGTATTATCAAGACCTATGGAGGAAAATTATTGATTGGTAATTTTACAACTGATGATAATGGCCCCGCTTTGTGCGGGACTATTTTTTTTCATGTAGTTAATCCTGTTTCTTTTTTACAGCAAAGTTTTGCACCCACCAGTGCATTCCTTTATGCAGACCATGTTTACAGGCGGCATGAGTCCATGCAGGGTTTAATAAATTATACCGATGCCCATAACCGGGAATACCACTATCTATCAATAATTGAATAACAATATCACGGGGGGTAACGAGTTGAGCAGAATTGCCCGCTATATTCTCATTTCCAAAACTCATAGAAGGAGAAAATTCAAGTATGCGATCCCAGGGATCTGAACCATCACTCCCTGTATGCATCAATGTCCAGTTATGTGCTACCTGGTCATTCACATGTTTTGTAGCGGCATTATATATGCCTGTATCCGGAATCAGAATTGATAAGGGTTTTAATTTTTCCAGGTCACTGATAAGGGAGCTTATTGCTTTTACTTCTTCTTCATGAGTATAATGCCAGGCTGTGTCAATTGCCTTTACTTCTTTTCCGTTTTTTATCCTTGTAGAAAATGTAAGGCTATAATTCTTATCTCCTTTACCATGATCCTTTAACGTTGCTTTTGCTTTTTTCAATAGCGGTTGTAAATATTGTATATATGCTTTCGGATCACTTCTTACAAGATTGATCTCATAAATCATTTCTCTTTCAATGGCCGTCATGTATCTGCAATATTTGGCTGTATTTAATGAGTCAATGATTTGGGAGTTTGCAGAAAATGAGAAAAGGAAAAAAAAGATAGGGAAGATGCGCATGAAGTAGTGATTTCGGAAGAAACGGCAAAACCGCGATAAAATTTTACCGGTTATGTCTTTGTGAAAAAATTATGAGCTTACGGATTTAAAACTTCCTGTTCAATGTATAACTGAAATCATGATCGCCTACGAGTAAATTGCCTTTTTCATCAGTAAAGATCAGGATGCCTTCATCTAATCTTATTAAATTAAAAAGCGGCTTTCCGGATTCATCAAGTAATTCATAAATAGTTCTGCCGTCTTTACCCGCTATGATCTTCCATTTGCCTCTTCTGCCGGCTTCAAGGCGAAAGCCAGTTCCGTATACACGATAAGTAAGAGGTTCATTTTTTCCGGCATCCCCATATAAAACAAGATACCATTTCAATTTATAACATAAATGGCTTTTTGATGCATTTGGTATGCCACAAGGCGTGCTTCCCTGGAATGCCATAGAGTCCTTAAGATGGGTTTGAGGTACTATATAATTCAACTGATCACTTGAAGCAGATGTAAGCCGGTTAATTGTATAACTCCTCCCGCCATTTCCGATCATTAAGGAGTTATCATCATTCAATACATGAAGCAGGGTAGAATTTATTTCTAACAATTTTATTTTTTTTGTACTGTTTTGCAGTGTAAAATAATTCCTCTCTTTTTTTACAGTTCCCTGCACATATACTTTTTTACCACCGTTATAAAAACCATTTGTATTTGGCTTTCCTATTCCATAATTACATTCTAAAGAATATATTCTGTCATTAATAGATAATTTCCACCTTATAAAATCAATTGAATCGGTCATTGAAATCCCTAAAAATTCTCTGACCAATGAAGAAGCTGGCGTACTTGCTGTATAAATTGTTTCTTTTGAATAGATGCAAGAAGCAAAAATCAGTAATGGCAAAGCTGTAGTAATACCCTTCATAAAAAAACGGTTATGCTAATTTCCGGATTTGTTTGTGGTCGTAGCTCCCGTATTACATCTTGTGTACAATTCTCTTGATGAAAAGATCAAAACCAGCCTGACCGTTTAAAAAAATAATACATCAGCATACAGATAGCAAGCGTAACCCCGATGACGACAAAATATCCATAATGCCATTCCAGTTCAGGCATGAATTTAAAATTCATACCATAAAATCCAGCTACCATTGTTGGTACTGCGATGATAGCGGCCCAGCCTGCAAATTTTTTACCTACTTCACTTTGTGAAATGGATATTAAGGAAAAGTTGGCTTCCATGGCACTATTCAGTAATTCTCTTGTATTATCAATCATCTCATTGATGCGTACAGCATGATCATAAACATCACGGAAATAAGGTCTTGTTTCTTCAGATATACAGCGATATTCAAAACGCATCAGCCGATTACAAATATCCACAAGCGGTGACACCGATCTTTTTACTTCCAGTAATTCTCTTTTCAGATCATATATCTGTTCCGTAGTTTCTCTTGTAGGTTTTTGTTTAAAAATCTTGTTTTCTATGCCTTCAAGATCCTGCTCCATATCATGTACAACAGGAAAATACCGATCAACAATAAAATCCATAACAGCATATAAAACAAATCCCTGTCCTTTTTTCATGTGTTCGGGGGTCGACTCACATCTTGCTCTTACTTCAGTATAAGGAACGGTGGAGCCATGTCTGATTACAACGATAAAGTTATCGCCAACAAAAAAATGGGTTTCTCCTAATTCAACATGATGTTCCTGGTTCATTTGTGCAGTGCGAAGAACAACAAATATCGAATCGCCGTATTGCTCCAGTTTAGGTCGTTGATGAGCCGTGTGGGCATCTTCTACTGCCAGTTCATGCAGGTCGAATTCTTTCCTGACTTTTTGAAGGATCTCTTCGGAAGGTTCATGCAAGCCGATCCAAACAAATTGATTCTTTTTTTTCAATACATCATGAACATCGCTAAGGTCCACATCGGCAATACGTTTTCCTTCAGCATAAGCAGCACAGTTTACGATCTCTTTCATTGGACAGTCGTGAGTTATTTAAGAAAACCTGTTTTAAGTTAAGGAAAAAATTGTGCAATGAAGTTTCTGTGCAGTAAATAAAAAAAGGGTCCGTTTTGGCGTAAGTCCGGTTTTAATAAGTCAGTTTTATCAATCCAATATCAGTGATCTCTCCATCGGTTACCAGAATACTTTCTCTTTCTGCATTTTTATAAGGAAGATTGGCTTCTACTACCAGTTTCCAGCTTCCCGGTTTCAGATCAATTATAAAACTTCCGGGAGCAGGGATTATAGAAACAGTGTCTTTACCACTTACTGCTAAAATTCTTTTGGCACCATCGGGAGGGTCAATGGTTCCCTGGATACCGGATCTGAAATTGGAGGCAAATGCTGAAACAAGAATAAGTGAAACGATGACGCCTAAGATATTTTTCATAACGGATCATTTTTGAGTGAACACTATCCGCAAGATCAATTTTCCTATTACAGCTTTTTTTTAGTAAGACAACTACCATGCCAGCCGATAACATTAAGTGTGTGCTAAGTAATGTTGCAACCTGTGTCGGAAATACCCCGTAAACAGTCGCTTTTCCGCCCGGGTTTATAATATTATTCATGGCAATTTTACATTCATCAACATTCATAATTTATTTTTATTAACTAAAATAAACGTTATGGAAACGCTTCAATTTTCTAAAAGCATTAATGCACCCCGTGAAAAAGTATGGGAAGTATTGTGGATTGATGATCTCTAAAAAAAATGGACAAGTGTACCGGCAGGGTAATGCAGGCACCCGGGTCATTTATTTATTGTAGATTCAATCTTCAAATTTCATCTATGCCCGCAAAAGCAGACTGGCCACAGGCCATTCAACCTTTGTTAAAAAAATATAAGAAAACAAAGCACCCGCTTGAGTATGAAAATATTTACCAATTACTTGTTATGGTTGTTTTATCTGCACAAACAACTGATAATATTGTAAACAATATAGCTCCTGCTTTTTTTGGTGCCTTTCCTGATATGAAAGCGTTATCTAAAGCAACTGAAGAGTTGTTATTTCCTTATATCAGTAAGGTGAGGGGGTTTGGAAAAAAAGCAAAATGGCTGATTGAAATAGCAAAAACTGTAAAGGATGATAAGCATATCCCACTTACGCATAAAAGCCTTACAGCATTAAAAGGTATAGGAAGTAAATCGGCCAATGTTATTTTGCGTGAAGCCGGCAAGCCGGCAGAAGGAGTGATCGTAGATCTGCATGTTGTACGAGTTGCCACCCGGCTGGGTATTGCAACAGGATCTGACCCCAATAAAATTGAAAAGCAGATCAAAGAAAAACTTCCCCAAAAAGATTGGGATGCCGGAATGGCGATGTCTTTTTTAGGAAGAGAGATTTGCCGACCCACAGACCCTCATCATGCAGCATGCCCTATGAAAGATGTTTGTGCATATTATAAAAAGATCAAAAAATAATTTACCCGAAATAAAGCGGTAGTGGAAAACCGTAATAAATTCCCATTAGCCTGTATTGCCTGCAGGGTATTGCTGTAAAGTGTTCTCCCGCAAAACTCAGGGGGCACGATAATTATTGTCATGTGCAATTGTAATAAATATCATGTTCATATGCTGTGGCCATTTTTATCTTGCATCATCTTTTTTATTAAAAATCATGAATATGAAACAACAATACTGGATCAATGTAAAACATGTTGACAACAGGCTGGTTATTTTTCTGAATGGTGAAATAGTTTGGGATAGTGGTATTGTACATGGAGACCCTTCAATGGATTATTACATTAATATAACGGAAGATCTGAAAGCTTATCCTGATCAGAAAAGTGAATTGATCTTTGAAGGCTTTAACGATTCCTATTCTGAAAATGGCGATGGAGAGTTCAACCCATGGCATTTTACCTACAGGGTATTCAAAAGAGAATTGAACCTGGATGGAGATATAATAACTGAAAAAGATATACTTGCTCCGTATAATGAAAAGCATTTGTCTGATCCCAATATCAAAGCCATTGAAAATTCATACCAAATAATTTTCAGAGATAATGAATATAAAGTGATCTCGAATTCACTTTCTCAGCATTTTTATCAATGATCTTTTTTTGTGATTTAAGGGCACAGGCTTGTAAATAATAAAGGCTGCACAGGGCAGCCTTTATCAGAGTAGTTTAAAATAATCTTTCTTCAGGTGGTTTTATTCCCAGCAACCGGATATAAATAGTGGTTTGCCCGCGGTGATGTCCCTGGTGTTCAAATGCTTTATTCAGAATGGCAAATCTTGTTTCATCATATCGGCCAAATAATTTCTTTACTTCACCCCATTTACTCATATCTGAATTTTTTACAGCATTGATAGCATAGTCATAGCTTGATGTTACATAGTTAACTACTGAATCCCTTTGCTGTGCAGTTGCTCGTTGCTCCAGGGTAAAACTCAACCAGCCGGGAGGCGGAGCATCAGTGGCAGTCATAACGAGAAACACATTAGCTGCAGCCAGGTGAAGCATTTGCTGTGCAAAACTGCGGATGCTGTCATGGGCTTTAAATGAATATTTATCAGCCGGCATCGTACTTAAATAATCAATTGTATAAGCTTTTGCTCTTTCCCAGTCTTTTACCATATGCGATTTGATATCTTCAAGACTTACTGATTGGGCTTGCAATGAAGTAATCGTGATCAAAATAAATAATGCAAGGGTTGTAGCAGTGATGATCTTTTTCATAAACATTTATTTTAATTTATTTAAAAAGTTTTTCAACTGTTTTATTTTAATTGTAAAAGTGCATACTCAGAAACAGTTCGGCTTGTAATTATTGTTTCATCTTTTCCATTCAACCAGGTATAATGCCCTGCTTTCATGATCCTATGTTGTGTTGTTTCATTTATTTTAATGTCTGCGATCGAATTGTCCAGGCTTATGAATAAATATCCTGGTCCCGAAGGGGGTAGCTTGAAGACCTGGTTATTGCTGGCTTTTATTTTGTAGCCATTGACCTGCGGCTTGTTGAACAAATTATGAATATCATCAATATCCAGTAATTCTACTTCTTTATGTAAAGCAGCATTGATCAATTCTACATCCATTACATGAAACCAGCTGGTATCTTCATTCCATACCCTGTGAACCCGTGGTATTGCTATATCGTCATATAGTATCACGCCGGCAAAATTACTTCCTCTCACTGGTTGCTGGCCTGTAAGCTGTGAGACGGTACTTGTTTTTGTGAAATGGATAAATACCGATGGTGTATTATGTAAATGATATAAGGTAGTATCTTTTGGTGCAATATGAACATCCAGAATTCGTACAAACTCATTTTCAAACACATTATGATGTCGTGGTTCATCTCTTACCTGCACCTGTGCTTGTGAAAAAAATGAACAAACAATAGTAGCTTTTACCAAAAGATATTTTAGCATCATTAAAGATAACTATTGTTGAAATATCTTTACCCATAAAAAGATATTATGATACCGGTAAAAGGATATGCTGCTTACGATGCAACTACATCATTAAGGGAATTCAATTTTGAAAGAAGAGAACTGCGGCCGCATGATGTATTGGTAGATATATTGTTTTCCGGTGTTTGTCATTCGGATATACACCAGGCAAGAGATGAATGGGGTGGTTCTATTTATCCTATGGTGCCGGGGCATGAAATTACCGGTAAGGTGATACGGGTGGGTGAACATGTGAATAAATTCAAAGCAAAAGATACCGTGGGAGTTGGTGTAATGGTAGATAGTTGCCGGCAATGCAAACCTTGCAGCATCTTTATGGAGCAATACTGTGCCGATGGAATGACAGGAACATATAATAATTATGAAAGAGATAAAATAACTATGGCGCAGGGTGGTTATAGTACACAGATCGTTTGTGATGAAAGATATGTTTATAGTATTTCAGAAAACCTGGATCTGGCAGGTGCCGCACCTTTATTATGTGCCGGCATCACTACTTACTCTCCATTAATGTTTGCCAATGTAAAAAAAGGGGATAGGGTAGCCGTGGCCGGATTGGGTGGCTTAGGACATATGGCGGTAAAATTTGCAGTAGCAATGGGAGCCGAAGTAACGATGCTAAGCACATCGGCTTCAAAAGCACAGGATGCAAAAAAATTAGGAGCTCATCATTTTGTGTTAAGTACTGATCGTGATGCAATGAAAAAACATCATAGTCATTTCGATGTTGTTGTTGATACGATCAGTGCCGATCATAATTATGATGTCTTTTTAAAGCTTCTTGACCTGCAGGGTAAGTTATTAGTGGTTGGATTACCTAAAACAGAACCGCTTGTCGATCCCTTTGAATTGATCAAAAACAGGAGAAGTATAATAGGCTCAATGATAGGAGGCACAGCAGAAACACAGGCTATGCTTGATTACTGCGCCGAAAAGAATATAGTAGCTGATGTGGAAGTGATACCCATGCAAAAGATAAATGAAGCGTATGAAAGAATGCTAAAGAATGATGTAAAGTACAGGTTCGTTATTGATATGTCAAGCTTGAAATGATACTATTGCTGCTTTGTTCCCAGCCAGATCAACCCGTCAATGATCATTTTGTCCTGTATGTCATTTCCAAATTGAGATGATAATTCCTTTTTTGTTTTGTTTTCATAATCAATATCATTATGCCCCATGTTTATATAAAGCATTTTATACTTTGTATTTGTCCATACTACAGGATAATAACCGCTATGCCATATTTCTGATTGTTTTGGTCCTGTACCAAGAGGAAAACTTGATGGATCGACTGACAGTAAAATTTTAATATCCGGGTTCAAACGAATATCTTTTTCCCAGCGATACCATTCATTGGGTGATGAACGGAAAGTAGCCGGTAAATTTTTCGTAACCGGGTGAGTGCTGTCTTCTACTTTTAGAATAGCAGGTGTTGGCCGCCATGTATTGCTTTTGTATTGCCCGGCGCCGATGAATGTATTATGGTACCAATCCCAGTTTTGAGGATAGGATGAATTGTTCAAGGCAAAACCTGCAAAATGAAATCCTATAAAGGCGCCGCCATTATCCATATATTTTTTAAAAGCATTTCGTTGCGGGGTTTTTTCAGGTCTTGTGTCAAGAAAAACCAGCACCTGGTATTGCGAAAGAAAATCATCATTCAGGTTGCTCCAGTTATCAGTGGAGTCATAAGAAAAATTATATAGAGCAGCCATTTGCGGGAACCATTTATTCGCTTCATGCACAAAACTGATATGTGCAGGGTCATTTTTAGCCGTATAAAAAGCTACCACTTTAAATAATGGTGGTTTACTGGTTTGTGCAGTAATGTGTATAAAAATGAAGAGGCAAACTAAGTATGCCAAACAATATTTGAAATATGTTGCTGGTACATTCATTTGAAAATTTTTTTTACCGGATAAGCACACAGGTACCTTTCTGTCTATATAATTGTTCATTAATGCCAACACCTTCAGCCATCCAAACCACCAGCTGTGTTGATTGTAATTTGCCTCCTATTATTCCATTCCATCCATTTGGATCATCTTTCAGATCAAAAAGAAGCTGGCCCCAGCGGTTGTAAACCCTGAAGTATCTTATTTCTTTTATACCAACTGGTATTGGCTTTAAATAATCATTTAATCCATCATTGTTGGGAGTAAATCCAGTAGGCACATAAAAATTTACCTCTTTAAATACTTTTACAAGTTGTGTGTCTACGGTTACACATCCTGCTGCCGTTTCAATAGCAATTGTATAAAGGTTATCAGTATTGCCATTAAAAGTAGGTGCAAAAAGTGATGTTGAATTGAGAAATACAGGTGGGCTCCATTCTGCTTCCACACCAATGGGTCTTGCATTTAATTGTTGAGGATAACCTTCCACTGCATAGGCGGTTGGATATTTTATACCGGGTATAGGCATCTCTATTGTTACCGTTTTCTTATTAGTTAATGCCATACAACCATCGTTATTGTATAATATTGCCTGGTAAGTGCCAGACTGCGTGGCCTGGTAACGAATTGTATTTTGTCCTGTGATGGGCAGGCCATCTTTCAACCACTGGATCTGTGTGGTCGGTTGCACATAAAATACAGAACTATCACCACTGGTTATACAATATGCTAATTTACCAGCTACCCGAATTGATGTATCTGTGATGGATGCCCTGACCACAACTGTATCCGTATCGGGGCAGCCTCCTCCTGCACTACTTGTGGTTAATATGTATGATGTTGTTACGGCAGGTCCCGCCCGGGGATTGGCAATTGCAGGGTCCGTTAAACCCGCTGCCGGGCTCCAGCTATACCTTAAACCCGGTATGGGATTGGCACCTATCGGTACAAGGTTCTGATTGCAGGAAAGTGTATCTCTTCCGGCATTTGAAATTACTGTCAGTGTATCTATTAATTGCGCATATAAAGTATCAAGACAACCATAACCTGCGTAAGGAGTTACTTCTACAGCAATGGTAGTTCCTGCAGGCGGAGGCGGATTGAACATTATGCTTTGCGATTGACCCAATACCTGTGTAAAAGTATTATTATACCATGTGTATTGCTGGTAACCAAAAGGGGCAGTTACATTTACAAAAGCATCATCCGGACAATAGGTAGCACCAACAAATTCACTGCTGCACTCAGTGTTTACATCAATATAAGCATACCCGAAATGACGGGTAAAAGTGCAATCAGCTGTTTTAAAAGATAAGCGGATCGTTTTACCGGCATTATTATTAAGATTAATGCTTACAGCTGACCAATCTTTACACCACACATTTGTAGTATCCTGTTGAAATGGTGAAATAAAAAATCCGGGAAGTACATTGCCAAAAGGAACAAAAGTGAATGATGAACATTCAAGGAGTAAATTATCGGTTACATTCATTACTTCTATCTCTAATCTTGGTTGCTGATAGATTTCATGCCGGGGATCCTGGAATACTACGGCATAATGATAAATAAGCGAATAAACATTCCTTCCGGCCGGGATGGTAAATTCATATGAAATGCCTTCAGCCTGGCCACCCCCGCTGGTATTTCCTAATCTTATGGAATAGCCACTTCCATTAGGACAGGTAACAGGAAAGCCGCCAAAAAAATCAACTTCTCCCGCATTGGTATTTGCAGAGTACATAGTATGCTGGTTAGGCACAGGTCCACCGGAATTTGTGAGAAAAATTGTGTTCACCCCGCCGGCAGCAGATACATTTCCTGTATAGCAGGTCCAGTTATTAAAAGTTCCGCTTTCAAAATCAAGATTCGGCGGACATTGGGAAAATGAAGCTGATGTGAAAAAAGTGGTCAGGAAAAAAAAGCATAGATAGGGTGCCGGTAACAGAAACGGAAAAAAAAATTTCCTTTTATCATTTTCTCCGGGTATTAACACAATTATCGGTTGAATATTAAAGTTAAAAATTCTTTCAGAATAAACGGCTGGCTTTACACCCAGGTTGCCGGTAAATTTTATTAATTACAATTTACTGATAAAATGGCTTAAATGAGACAAACTGTATTTAGATTTGCTAGCTCAATCCGGAGATTTATGAAGAAATATTTATGCTTTCCCTTTTTTTTATTTCTAACGCTGATCGTATCGGGTCAAAAATCGGGTACTAACGTATCCATTCCAGATCCGAATAAGAAAATAGTAGTGGTTGAAACGGCCTGCGGTCAATGCCAGTTTAAACTCATGGATAAAGCAGGATGTGATCTTGCTGTTCGTATTGACAGCATTTCCTATTTTGTTGATGGAACAGATATAGATTCGCATGGTGATGCTCATGCTAAAGATGGATTTTGCAATGCTATCAGGAAAGCTGAAGTACAGGGAGAGATCGTAAATAATCGGTTTAAAATAACTTATTTCAAATTGCTGAAAGAAGAAAAGAAGCGAACCACCCCAAGCGGGCAATAAGGAAGCTGGAAATTAATGTGCAACAATAAGCAGGTGATCAGGTTCAGCAACAAAATAATTTTCATTAACAGTCACTAACAAATAACCACCGACCAACAACTGCATTTTATTAACTTCGCAGCCCAACTTTCAACTATGCCTGAACATTCTCATCAATTAGCTGCAATCCTTTTTGCAGACATAGTGAACTATACAGCTATGATGCAGGAGGATGAGAATACTGCGCTGGAAAAGATCACCCGGTTCAGGCATGTGATCGATATTATTGTTGAAGAGTTGGAAGGAAAGATCATTCAGTATTATGGTGATGGTTGCCTTGTACTTTTCAACAGTGCAACAGATGCAGTAGAATTTGCCAAACTATTACAAACGGATTTTAACGAAGATCCTAAAGTGCCTGTGCGTATTGGTATTCACATGGGTGATGTGCTGCTCAGAGATGGTAATGTTTTCGGGGATGTGGTAAACATTGCATCCCGTATCCAGGCTTTGGCACCGGCAGGGGGGATTTATATTTCTGAAATGGTGTACAGGAACATTGCTAATAAAAAAGGAATGGATTCTGTTTTTATTAAAGAAGAAAAATTGAAGAATGTAAAAACACCGATCAGGATATATGAAGTGCTGACAGAGTACAGTACAACGGTTTATCATGTAAATGCAGATGATGAGCAGGTGGCTATTGATGAAAATAGTATCGCGGTATTGCCTTTTGTGAACATGAGCAGTGATAAAGAGCAGGAATATTTCAGTGATGGATTGACGGAAGAATTGATATCGGGGTTATCCAGGTTAAAGGATACCAAAGTCATTTCAAGGACAACCTCAATGAAATACAAGAACACTACAAAGGATACAAAAACGATTGGCAAAGAAACCGGTGCTGATTATATAATGGAAGGAAGTGTAAGAAAAGCAGGAAACAACTTACGCATAACTGCACAATTTATTGATGCTTGCCGCGATGTTCATCTCTGGGCACAAAGTTTTCGGGGTACACTGGATGATATTTTTGATATACAGGAAGATGTTTCAGTAAAAATTATTGAAGCTTTGCGGATCCAGCTTAGTAGTGAGGAAAAAAATACTTTACAAAAAAGATATACAGATAATACGGAGGCTTACCAATTGTATTTGCAGGGAATATTCTTTTGGAAAAAAAGAAATGAAGCTGGGTTGAAGCTGGCAGTAAAACACTTTGAAAAAGCATTGGAAAAAGATCCTGAATATGCATTGGCATGGGCCGGTATAGCCGATGCTTATAGCTTAATGGGAGAATACACCAATATTTCAAGAAGAGACCTGTATAATAAACAAATGGAGGCTGTACATAAAGCACTTGAACTGGACCCTCAGCTTGCCGAAGCCCATGTTTCACTGGCAATATCGCTTATGCTAAATGATTGGGATTGGGTTGGAGCGGAAAAAGAATTCAGAACCGGCTTGAAATTAAATCCCAAATATGCAACAGGCCATCATTGGTATGCAGAATTGCTGATGTTTCTCGGCAGAAGTGAAGAAGCTTTCAAAGAAATTTCTGTCGCAGTAGAGCTTGATCCTACTTCACAGGGTATTTTGAAAGACAAGGGGATTTTTCATTATTATCACAAGCAATTTGATGAAGCAATAAGCACTGCCCTGACAACTTCAGAGCTTGATCCGGGGTTTGTTCCGGTACACAGGCTGTTATCTTTGATCTATACTGCAAATGGAAGATATGAAGATGCGATAAGAGAAAATAAAAGATGGGGTGAACTCACAGGCAATAAGGTAAAAACGGATGTGGCGCTTGCTTATATCCTGGCTACTTGCGGCAGAAAGGATGAAGCAAGAAAGATCATAGAAGAAACAGGCATTGATAAAATACTCAGCTCAAATGATTATCGGGGTGTTGCATTGGTGTACGTGGGACTTGAAGAAACAGAAAAAGCATTTGAATGGCTTGATAAAAGTTACCAGAAACACGAAGAATCCTTATGTAGCATTGGAATTGATCACAAATTTGATCCCATCAGAAATGATCCACGATTCAAAGAGCTGATGAAAAAAGTGCGGCTGATATAACTTAGGAATGGCAACGAATTAAGCTTATTTACAGTTTGAAACACAGATGACCAGAATATATCATATTGCATTATTTTCTTTTGCAGTTTCTTTTTTCATTAGCTGTAAAAAAGAATATAGCTATGAGGGAGGTTTGCCGGTACAAAATGATACTATTATAAATAATAATACTACCCCCTACATCTGTCCCTCATGTATCGGTGCAGATAATTTTATTGAAGGAAAATGGAGCATGTATAACGGGTCCGCTTTTTACTGCGGTATTATAGATACCGCGATTGCTGCACCGGCAAGAAATGGCTTCACTGTTTTTGGTCCCTCCGCTTGTTCGTTGGATAGTGGACTGGTATTAACTATTAATACTGAACCCGTACTATTGAACCAGGATGTTATTAATTCCACTACTTCAAAAGCCGGCATGTATTATTATGATAATGTAGCACAAACTTATCCCTTCATGACCCAATCAGGATATCAGTTCACTGTTAGCATAGAAAGCTATATTCATCAAACAAAGATGATGACGGCAACTTTTAGTGGCATCGTTGTAAGAGCAGGTGGAGGGCAAACAAGTGTACAGGGAAAATTCAAAGTGAAAGTTCATTAATCTCCCCACCCTGACCTGAAATCCGATTTTCCCCTTTCTCCCCTATCTTTGCCGACCTCATGAAATCAACGAGGGTTTATAAACTGTTTAAGAATCAACACTTATGGACAAATTGATTTACCTGGTGCCCGTCATGGGATTGATAGGCTTACTCTACACATTTATTAAGTTCAAATGGGTAGCAAAACAGGATGCCGGTAATGACCGGATGAAAGAGATCAGCAATTATATAGCCCAGGGTGCAATGGCTTTTTTAAAAGCAGAATGGAAGATACTTGGATATTTTGTTGTGATCGTCGGGATCCTGCTTGCAGTTATGGCAACTACTAACCCGCATAGCCATTGGTTAATAGCGGGTGCATTTGTGGTTGGTGCTGTATTTAGCGCTACGGCCGGATATATCGGAATGAAAGTAGCCACCAAAGCAAATGTTCGCACTGCCAATGCTGCCCGTACAAGTTTAAGTAAAGCGTTGTCTGTTTCATTTACCGGCGGATCAGTAATGGGCTTAGGTGTTGCAGGTTTGGCGGTATTAGGCCTGGGTGGTTTATTTATTTTATTAAAAATGTATTTTGTTCCAGCTGGTGCTCCTGTAAGTGGCGAAGAGATGTTAAAAACAATTGAAGTGCTTACAGGGTTTTCACTTGGTGCTGAATCTATAGCATTATTTGCCCGTGTTGGTGGCGGTATTTATACTAAAGCTGCTGATGTGGGTGCTGATCTTGTTGGTAAAGTAGAAGCGGGTATTCCTGAAGATGATCCTCGTAATCCGGCTACAATTGCTGATAATGTGGGAGACAATGTGGGTGATGTAGCAGGTATGGGCGCCGATCTTTTCGGTTCTTATGTTGCTACAGTTCTTGCCACAATAGTATTAGGTCAGCAAACAGTGGTAAATGGTGATGATGGTATCGGTGGTTTATCACCTATACTTCTTCCCATGTTAATTGCCGGAGTTGGAATTTTATTTTCAATAGCAGGAACCTGGTTTGTTCGAGTGAGTGATGCAGCAGGCATTAATACAAATAATGTTCAAAAAGCATTGAACATGGGTAACTGGGGGTCTATTGTATTAACCGCTATCGCTGCGGCAGGCCTTGTAATGTGGATACTTCCTGAATCGATGACATTGCGTGGACATGAGTTCACAAATCTTGGTGTAATGGGAGCTATAGGTGTTGGTCTTGCAGTAGGTACGCTGATGAGCATTATTACAGAATATTATACGGCTATGGGCAAACGACCTGTAATGACAATAGTTCGTCAATCAGCAACCGGTCATGCAACAAATGTGATTGGTGGTTTAGCTGTAGGAATGGAATCAACAATGCTTCCGATACTTGTTTTAGCTGGTGGTATCTGGGGATCTTATGAGTGTGCAGGTTTATATGGTGTATCAATCGCTGCTGCTGGCATGATGGCAACAACAGCTATGCAACTGGCCATTGATGCTTTTGGTCCCATAGCAGATAATGCCGGCGGTATTGCAGAAATGAGTGAGCTGCCAAAAGATGTTCGTGAAAAAACTGATGTACTCGATGCTGTGGGTAATACAACAGCGGCTACAGGAAAAGGATTTGCCATTGCATCGGCTGCATTAACTGCATTGGCATTATTTGCCGCATTTGTTGGCGTATCCGGTATTGATGGTATTGATATTTATAAAGCCAATGTGCTTGCATCATTATTTGTCGGTGGTATGATACCATTTATCTTTTCTTCATTGGCAATACAGGCTGTGGGTAAAGCTGCAATGGCAATGGTAGAAGAAGTAAGAAGACAATTCAAAACTATTCCGGGCATTATGGAAGGAACAGGTAAACCGGAATATGATAAATGCGTGGCTATCTCAACGGATGCATCCATAAAAAAAATGATGTTGCCCGGCGCTATCGCCATTTTGTCTCCACTGGTCATTGGTTTTATGCCAGGGCTTGGTGCAGAAGCCTTAGGTGGATTTCTTGCAGGTGCAACCGTAAGCGGGGTATTGATGGGAATGTTTCAGAATAATGCCGGCGGTGCTTGGGATAATGCAAAAAAGAGTTTTGAAAAAGGTGTTGAGATCAATGGAGAGACTTATTATAAAAAATCAGAACCGCATAAAGCTTCTGTAACGGGTGACACAGTTGGTGATCCTTTTAAAGATACTTCCGGACCTTCTATGAATATTTTGATTAAATTGATGTCAATTGTATCTTTGGTCATCGCCCCTACTCTTGCACAAATTGCAAGCAAAGAAGCAAGGGTTGAAAACAAAGAAACTAAAACTGAAGCCGTCGCAACAAAAACTAATACTACAAACACGGTTCAGTATAAATAATTAAAGAGTCTAATCAGAACCATTACTTAAGTCCTGCTGTTTCTACAGCGGGACTTGGTATTTAAAGGAATAACTACGATAATAAATACAGATTTAAATTATTTTTGAAGGTTATAACCATTAACCAAAATGATAACTGTATTCGGCTCATCAACCGGTAAAGAAGAAATTAATGAACTCTCATCAAGCATAGAATCATGCTGGATGGGCATGGGAGAAAAAGTAAAGCAATTTGAAAAAGAATTTTCATCTCATATCAATGCTGATTTTTTAATGGTTGACAGCGGCTCCAATGCGTTGCTGATGGCTGTTAAAATGCTTGATCTGCCACCGGGCAGCGATATCATACTCCCCTCTTTTACCTGGGTAGCTTGTGCACAAGCCATCGTTTTGAATGGTCATCGGCCTGTTTTTGCCGATGTTGAGATCGATACGCAAAATATCTCAGCAAGAACAATTGAAAAAGTAATGACGCCAAATACAAAAGCAATAATGGTGGTTCATTATGCCGGTAAGCCAGTAGAGATGGAACCGGTATTAGATTTCTCTTTGCCGGTAATAGAAGATGCTGCACACGCAGTTGATTCATCACTCAATGGAAAAAAATGCGGAACTATTGGTGATGTGGGCATTTACAGTTTTGATAGTGTAAAAAACTTAGCCACCCCCGAAGGCGGGGGCATCACCTGCAGATCAGGGATTGAAAAAGCAAAATATCTCAGGTATTGTGGCATGGGGAAATCAGGTTTGCAGAATATAACATCCAAAGACCGTTGGTGGGAATATGATATAAAAGATTTTTTTCCAAAAACATTGCCCAATGATATAAGTGCGGCTGTTGGTTTGATACAGTTGCAAAAACTTAAAAAACATCAACAGTTAAGAAAAAAGATATGGGATATTTATCAACAGGAACTAAATATCCCATATCTTTTTTCTTAACTGTTGATG
>FKKE01001116.1_pt3 | contig 16948 bp, 17 predicted proteins | sample 1106331 | NCBI WGS metagenome assembly FKKE01 (sample SAMEA3931202, study PRJEB13176) | freshwater metagenome | biome: Drinking water system; feature: drinking water; material: freshwater | place: China | collected 2013-02-06 | reverse complement strand
AAAGTCCGCTCCTTCCGCCTTCGCTAAAGCTTCGGCGGACGAGATGGTGAAACCCACCTTTGCCAAGGCTACGGTGGGCGCAATTTCCGTTCGCCCAACCTCGGCTCAAAATCAGACTTTTTAGACGCCTTTTAGCTAAACGTATAGCTACGACCAGCCTGCCCGAGGGTAATCTCTACGTCGTCCCTTCCCACAAACTCATCTTCATAATGCGTGAGGATGAGTAAGTCCTTTAAATCTTGGGGAAGGGTGCGAAGCTCCTGATAGGTCGAGTGGAGATGGCGACGTGTCTCACTAAACGAGCAATCGTGGAAGATCGCTTGCAGATTAAACCGATTGGCAAGTGATTCAAGTATGTCCGGCGAGAAAACTGTATCAGTGGTAATAAAGACAATCTCGTTTAGAACGAGCCCGTGTGAAGTCATCCCTGGCACATGCTCCACGCGGACGAGGCGGAGTGATAAATCTCCAACACGAACCGGCGCTTCTGATTTTGTGCGGAGTGACTGCCACGAAAAAAACGTGTTTCGATCCGCTTTCTGACCTGTCCCTTCGCGATCGAGATAGTGTCCGAGAAAGGTTTTAAGGAATCCGTCCCAAATCTCCCCGTGGAGGTCTTCATGGAGCAGGATCTCGGGCCGCTCTCGCTTCTGTAAGTAACGCATTACGGCGAGCCCAGGTAATCCACCGACATGGTCCAGGTGGAGATGGCTGATGTAGACGCGGTCGATATCCGTAAACGACAGATCAATCTCGGCGAGCGCCCGCTCTGCGGTCGTGCCACAATCGATCAGCAACGAGGTTTTCCCACAACGGACGAGGTAATTCGTTTCGAAGCCGGTCCTCGTAAAGGCGTTCCCCGTGCCAATGGGAGTTATGGTTAGCTCCATCGTAGTCACCACCCGTGCAATTACCGATTATCGACCTCGGTAGGCAAATAAAAATGTGACTTTTATCACATTCGCTGAGCAATGAGCTCAGGCGCGGCTTATTGCCTCTTTAATTGCGAGTTTCAACTGTTCAACGTCATAAGGCTTACTAAGGATCGCCCAGTCCGAGAATAACGATTGCGCTTTCTCTTGGCTATCAATGAGGAGGAGGATGGCCGCATCCGGATACTGACGTTCGAATTGATGAATGATCGTGATTGAGGCTGGGTTAGCAGTCTCCACATCGACGAGCAAGAGATCCACCTCGCCAATTGAATTCTCGAGTGAACTCGACTCTCCATCACCCACCAGAACATCGTCCGAGCCGATCGTCGGGTTAAATCCCGAGCCACTAAATTCTACCGAACTGCTTAACTCCTCGGAGAGATGTTCCGGTCGACGAGTCTTCACATTGTAGCCTAAGTGGCGAAGCATTGCAGTTGCTGTTGTTACTCCGCCATGAGCGTCTGAGGTAACAAGCAGTGCCTCCCGGCCTGTGTTCTGTGTGTCGGAGAATCGCTTGCGCATGAAGTGTTTCTGACTTCGATGCGGACGTTGTGCCAAGCTGAGTTGTGCACCTGCTTTCACCGGAAGATAAATCGTTACGGTAGTGCCCTTCACCGCCGTGCTTTGAATCGAGATGAAACCTCCGAGTCGACCCACTTGGAGATGAAGCAGCGCAAGAGTAAGTTCGATGAATGCTTGCGGATTCTGACTGCCCTTGAGCCGATGGAGTTTTCCGGTCATCATGTTCGCAGTCAGGCTCTGACCGTGATGGTGGAGCACAATTCTTGCGTACTGCCCAGCAAGTGAACCGGGGATTATATGGATCATGTCAGAGCTGATCTTCTCGTAACCAACGGAAAGGGAGATTTCTCGCGCCTTCGGCTTGATTGCCTTGAGAAAGGCGAGGAGGTAGGCAAAAAATTTCGCACCTTCGTTGGGATTGATGCTGATATGAATCTGCCCCGGCTGCTTACTTCCGGGTTTGCTCGCGGAATTTGGGTCGGGCGTGCCGGCGAACTCAGGCACCACGTTGAGCGCCGGTATTGTTCCTTCACGGAGCAAACCGAAGAAATAATGGAGTAAGTCACGGAGTGTTTCGCCAACATTGAGCGTTACTGCATCACTCGTATCAGCAAGATGGTGTTCCTCAATGTTCTGGAGATCTTCAACCGCTCCGCGTGCGACAGCTCCGATATCGCGAAGCGCATCGCTGATCTCAAGGCCAACATCAGTCTGCTCAAATGGGGCGCCAGAACCATCCCGAAGCTCGCTGAGAATGCCGGTGATAATTGAAATGTTCCCCACGACAGAGGAGAGTTGCCCCTTCAATTGCTTCTGGAACTCCGCGGCCTGACCACCGAGGACTTCAAGACCACTCGGATTAAACAGCTGGAGCTGAAACTCCCGAAGATCTGGGACAGGCCGAGCAAAGAGGAGAAGCGCCGTATCAGCCGAAGAAACGGCCTCGAGGTTCACGTATTCGTTCACCGTAATCTCCGTTGATGGCGTTACCTGGAGGACGAGTTCAAGGTAGCGCTGATCAACTGTGGAGCTATACTGTGTCTGCGGCTCATGCCAGAGCAGTTTTTGAAATTCTTTGGAGCTCGCAAGCAGCAGCGCACTAATCTCTTTCCACCACGGATGCTTCGATTCAACATGAGTAAAATGCTTCCCCTGGAGATCGTGAATTTCGAGATTGAGCAATTCGCCGAGTACGACATTTGCGGCAATGATGTACCCATTTGCGCTACAAGCAAGCATTCCCCAAGGGGCGGAATTCATGAGCTTGACCAAATTCTTCGCCTGTAATTCACGTTCGGCAATTTGTTCTTCTTCCGCGCGCGCCTGGAGTCGCAATTCGCGTGCATCATCTTGGCTACGACGCAGCTGTGCCGACTGCTTGCTGAAGAGGAGCTCTACCTCGCGTACTACGGCGATGAGTTCTGCAAGCGGGAGGAGACGACTCTTCGGTAGAATGAGTGGGTGGTCTTTCTCAGCAGTGGCGGTGATAAGCAGGAGGAAATCTTTCAGGCCGCGAGAAAGCGAGAAACCAATGAGCGACGGAATGACCATCATCCCACAAGCCAGAGTCAGCGTTGCGAGTGGGCGTTCAAGGAGGAGATTTACCGCATCACCAAATGGTTGACCTGTAACCCGGATGAGGGCCGCTGCGAGACAAGCAGTGCAGAAAGTCACGGTGAACGTAACGACGTGGACAAAGAAAACATCTGAGCTCACCGGCTGAATGCGCCGACCGAAAAGATCGTTTACTGCCCGCGAGAACAGTAACATGCCAATGATTAATATCGCGAAAGTCTCGACGGTAACGCCGATAATCAAATCGGCAAAGCTTGCAGGGATTACCGATGCTACTGATCCGATGTCGATCAATTCTGGAATTGTCGTAATGATAATCAGGTAAATGAGCCAGAGTGCGAACAGCACGAGGAACGGAGGGACGTTTGGTTTTGCACGGGTGAACCCAGCAAGCGCAAGCGAGAACATAAGAATTCGCGCTGTCTCAAAAGTTTCATTGGGGAGCAGCGGAAACGAAATAGCATAAATGGTAAGCGCAATGAGGAGCACCCTTCGGTCGAGAAAAACTGATGTGAGATAGAGGAGAGCCGCACTAAGACCAATGAGGAGCGGACGCGGGAGAACTCCAGTATTTGCCCCGCTGTGGAAGAGTAATGCACCGAGACCAAGGATGAACGCTGGCACCAACCCCGACGGGATCGGGAGATGACGCTCGGTAAATGTCGTCGCACCACTTGGCTTTTCGGTAGGCTCTTGAAGAGACATAGTTTGGTAGACTTCCCCCTCAGATAATTTGATAATTCTTCACTGGGATAGTTTTTAAATATTTGATTACGAGTGAATTGATAAGTAATTTTTTAAATGGACCTCAACCGTGAGCATATCCGCGTGCTGCTCTTCGTTGAGCAGGCGCACCTCGCTGGCGCGCTCGATATTCCGGTGGCTGCGCTTGAAGCTGAGCTTAGACTCGATGGAAAACTACGAGCAACCATCGTAAGCGAGTTACTCGCCGAGGGGCTGCTCGACCCTCCCGATGTGCCTGGAACAGTTTCACTGAGTTCGAAAGGACTTCGTCTTGCACGTGAGACACGGCTTGCTAAATCGCAAGAGAGCGCATCTCCTCACACGATACAACCGAGCCAGTTCATTACCGAACTTCGCCAAGCAGTCGACAACTTTCCAGAAGTCGTTCAAGAATCAGCATGCCCCGCAGCAGAACAAGTGAGGCTCACTCAACTTGCCGCAGAGTTGTTTCGCGATCCCATAAGCTATGAGTTATTCGATCAAGCGGTACGAAAAGCACGTAACGGGAACGATTAGTGATCAGTATAGTTTGCGAATTGAGAAAGATACTTTTCTGGTCATGAGTCCTGCTAGAGGATTCAGGCGAAACTCCATTTTTAATCTCATCATCCAAAGTAATCGTATACTCACGTGCGACACTTTTTCTCTGTTAAACCCCAACGTGAATCTGCTGGGCGCTTTACAGAGTTTTCGTAGTCTACCTAATTTGTCGAGATCGATTAGGGCCTTTTTACCTTGACATGGTTAGGCTAAATATTTAGTTGAGAGGGTGGATTAGGGTAAGGCTGATGTTATTTCGAACATTCAATTGAGGGCGAGCGGGTCATGAACGGGAAAGTCATTCGAGCATTGTTTTTGGCTAGTCTGTTACTCTTCGGGTTTATTCCGTACAGCTTTGCTCAAGACGAGTTACCTGAAGACAACGGAATTTTTGGCTATCACGAAGCGCCCCGCTACCGTGATTCAGAATCGCATCCACTCCGTGTCGTTGCGTATGTTCTCCATCCAGTTGGCTGGGTACTGCGCGAGGCGATCTTCCGACCATGGAGTGCGTTTGCAGGAAGCACCCGTTTCACACGAAGCTTTTTTGGGTTTCGTGAACCGTACGATTATCGCGACCCAATCTGTTTCGACGCTTCGGATCAAATTCCAGACTGTCATTCGATGGCTCCTTATAATGCGCTTGCAACGGGACCCCGAGTGGAAGGTGAGGGTGATGGCGATCAAACCGCATCACTTCTCTCGGAGCGGCAGATTTATTTCCCTGATATCAATTTTGAATTCGATAAGAGTAACCTTACCGAGCTCGGTCGAGGACGGGTACGACAGATCGCGCAGCTTCTCGCCTCAGTTCCGAGTTTGAAGGTCGTCGTTGAGGGTCACGCAGATTACAAGGGCACAGACGAGTACAACTTGGCACTCGGAAGCCGGCGCGCAGAGGCAGTGATGAAGGAACTCACTGAGCTCGGGGTCGACCCGGCACGGATGTCTCCGATAAGTTATGGCGAGTCGAAGCCGATCTTTGCGGAAGAAGAAGATTGGGCGCGAGCGGCCAATCGACGTGTTCAATTTACGGTAGAAGGCGCGGGCGGTGCCCCGGCATCCGCAACGGCTCCTGCTGAAACGCAATCATCGTCACTCCCCCCGGCGGCAGAGCTTTCAAACGTAATGCTCACCAACGATGGGCCAACTCCGAGAGGACGGCTTGCGAGTCCGGGTGAACAGCGCGTTATCCGTAATATTGAAGACGCAGAAGCCCAGAGCTAAACGGCGCGCGCTTTAACTCTTCCACAAGGAAAAAAACGACTGCCAAAACCCAGGCTGCGGGGTAGTCGCGAGCAGTTTCCGTACAGTTTCGTTTTCGTTTAAGAGTAAAGTTTGCTCACGCTCAGAGCGAGCTTCGAGCTTTTCGAGCCGCTCTCGAAGCCAGGCCCGTTCCTGTTTCAATTCGAGCACTTCGTCCTTGAGTCGCTTGTTCATGAAGACAAGGTCGTGATTCGTTGGCACAGGTGCGTGGAATACAGCTGGTGATTCCTCCGCTCCTTGCCCGGTCGAGGTATTTTGTTCGACGTTCGACTGAGAGCCTCCATCGAGAACCCGTAAGTTGTTGCCCCGGCCGTTTGTGGCCTCGAGCCCAAACAGCGCGCTTAGATCGTTTGACTTAAGCAGTGACTTGCCACTCTCGTCCACTGTCTCGAGTAACCCGATTCGGATGTACTCTCTGATGGTTTCTAGGCTCACTCCCGCAAGGAGGGCCCCTTCATTCTCCGTTAGCAATTTTTCCTGAATCAACTTTCGAACTCCCGTCTGTCGAGTGCCGAACTCGCTCTCTATCTTTGAGCTAATATTAGCGTAGAGCACAAATTACGACAGAGTGGTATCAACTAAGAAGTTTCCGCAGTGCAGAGGGGGATTTATCAGATCGCAAAATGGGTATTGTACCTCCCTCCGCACTATGCCAGGGTTAGTCAGAATTAGACTTCCGGCACCTGAGGAGGGGAGATGGAGGAACTGGAATATACTGCTTCCGAAATACGAAAGCTGCTACAACAGTTGTTTCCACACCGTAAGCTCGTGCTTTCTCAATTTACCTTTTACAATCAAACCGGCGTCGCTCGTCCCACAGGGGTAACCTTCGCTCGAGGTCGGAGACGGTACCGTCTTTGCGACTTACTCCCAATCGCCTGTGTATTAGCACTCAAGGAAGAGGGCATTCCGCTGAAAAATGTCACCTCGGTTCCGGCAATTATTCAACAGAATGCAGAAAAGATTTTTCACGCACGCGGTGCTTGCCTACTGAGTGGGTTCGGCGGAACGCTCCATCTTCAGGAGCCTGAAGAGGTGACCGCGAGTCTTGCCTTGCAGGAATTTCTCAATTGCCCGGAACAGGTCCAGCTCTTCTGGAGTTATGACGTTGGTGCGCTTGCACGACAACTCCAAGAGATTGCCGGCGCACAGATCGAAATTCGTAAAGCCGCGTAAAGCATCTTAGATGCCTCTAACAAAGCGAGTATCTTGTCATTGCGAGCGAAGCGAAGCAATCTCCAACCACCGGGGTGGTTGCTATCCCCTCGGTATGAGATTGCCGCGGTCGCTCGCGCTCCCTCGCAATGACATTGAAGGCGACCGAGCGCTTATTCCTTTAAAGACTCTAACTCGTTCGCGGAATTTCTCGAATTTCGATGAGTGAGGTTGCGCCTTGCTTCCTCGTTTTTAGCCCCGCTGTTACAACGACGCGTGCCCCGGGTTTCAAACCATAAACGTCGCGAACCGCTGCCATCGCGTGAGCGATTTCCTCTTCGGTTGTTGAATTCTCGCGGAGAGCAAACCAAACCGGCTCAACCCCCCAGTAGAGCGCCATGCGCGAAATCGCGCCACGATTTGTCGTTGCGCCGAAGAGGGTTTGATGCGGGCGATATTTTGCAACCAATCGTGCGGTATGACCTGTGTAAGTACAGGCGAGGATCGCTGATGCCGCGATTTTATCTGCGGCGCCACAGGCCGCAAAACAGATTGCATCGGCGATCGATGCACTTCCAGAGCCTTTGCTATGCGGTTGATAGTTTTGATACTTAAACTCACATTCTGCCTCGCGGATGATCCGATCGAGCATCTTTATGGCGAGTACTGGATGTCTCCCGATCGCGGTCTCTTCGGAGAGCATTACCGCGTCCGTCCCGTCAAGCACAGCTGTGCATACATCACTCACTTCGGCTCGAGTGGGGACGGTATTGTGGACCATTGACTGGAGCATTTGCGTCGCCGTAATGACCGGCGTCCCCTGTTGGTTCGCTTGTTCGATAATGAGCTTCTGAGCGAGCGGGACACGCTCGAGGGGAAGTTCAAGCCCTAAGTCTCCGCGTGCGACCATCACCGCATCAGCGGCCTCAACGATATTAGAGATGTCATCGAGCGCAGCGGCACGCTCAACCTTGGCAATAATTGGAATGTTTGCTCCGCGCTCGGTAAGCAATGCACGGATGTTCATGACGTCTCGGCTACTACTCACGAAGGAGAGGGCGATGTAATCGAGACGGTTCTCGACACCCCAGGCAAGGTCTTCGAGATCTTTCGGAGTGATGCAGGTAAGATCGAGCTTTGATTCTGGGACCGCGATTCCAGACCGTGAACGGACAACACCCCCGGAAACTACCTCGCACTCAGCCGCTTCTTTCGTCACCTTTCGCGCGACCAATTCAATTTGACCATCACTCAAAAACGCACGTTCTCCAACGTCCATCACCTTCGCGGGGTCAAACGCCTCAACGTAAAGCGCCGCAGCGTTTCCCACCTCACTATGGAAATGACGGAGTGAAACGGATTTCCCCTCTTCAAGCACGACGGCGTCGCCTTCGACTTTGCCGATACGCACTTTTGGTCCGCAGAGATCCTGAAACACCGCAATTGCCGCGTCGAGACGCTCTGCTTCCTCCCTGACGTGCTTTAGGAATGTACTGTGATCCTCATGCGTCCCGTGCGAAAAATTTAATCGAAAAATGTTCGCACCGCTGAGAATCATTTCGCGGATGGTCTCCGCGGACCTTGAGGCAGGTCCTAAGGTTGCAACGATCTTCGTCTTACGCGACGGGATTCTCTTTATCGGATTGGATGCCATGGCGGGTTACTCTAACTCTTTCATCGTTCTATGGCCATTACTTAACCCGGATTATTCATGAAGCCTTCTACTGCGAGCAGCGATAAGCCCGATTTTTCGGGTCGAAAATTGCCTTTCGGACCTCGACGTACTTCAGTACAGTCTCGCCCCGAAAAGCAATTTTCGATTTCACCCTTCGGGCCCGAAAAATCGGGCTTCTCACCGCTCTCGTAACGAAGTTTCATGAATAATCCGGGTTAATGAATGTCGCCAAGTTCGCGTTTTTTAAAGCACGCGTGATTTGTTCTGGCGAAGCGGCCCGTTCTGTAAGGAGGAGTTCTAGCTCAGCAGCAAGCGTGGTGAGCTGTAATGCCGGCGAGTCTGTCGAGAAGGTGTAGGGTATCTTGAACTCATCGAGTGTTTTCAAAAATCGGCCGTACTCTTCAATTGAACGCACAGCCTTGGTGAGAAGATTGGACTGAACGCAGAGCTCACAAACGATCTGTTTTTCTGCAAGGAGCTCGAGTCCTCGGGCATCGCCGGCATCCCAGTAACTCCGCGCGGCAACAACAGGGTGGGCAACTCGCTGTGGGTTAAGGACACGGAGCGTTTGGAGAAAGGTATCCAAAGTGACATGTGGTGTCTCGCCGAGATGGACGGTTCGGCCAAGTCCTGGGCCAGCGAGATCAAAGATCTCTCCCATTCGTGCACAATCGTCTGGATCTGCAAGTGTCATTGCAGATTCGGGTCCAGCGAGGTCGATCCCAACAATGTTTGGATACGTTTCTTTCCAGTAGCGAATCTTTTCCGCAAGAATGCGATTTGCGTCCCATGACATATCCCGCCCGAAACAGAAGATAAGCCCCGTGCGAATCTTTCCGCGGTAGGCGAGCTCGCTCTCTTGCGCTGATTCACACGCCGCTCGAATAATTCGGTCAACGTCGAATAGACCAGCGGTAGTCCCGCGAGAGAGGAGCGCGCCGGTGCGTTTCAGCGGATTGAAACGAAGTTCGAGTCTCGTGATGGCAAAGATTGGATTTGGATCTCCGCCTTCGCCACCGGGCCCGAGACGACGCATCCCGCCGGTTCGAAACGCTCCATTAATCGCGATACGAATGCTCTCGGAAACGGCTTGAGGACCCGCTTGAATTAGCTCAACTTGATCAAATACCTCGAGGTAGGTATCGAGATCTTGAATCGCGTCGGTGGTGCGGTGGAGGAGTCGAATAAAGTCTTCATAGGAGCCTGCAACACCGCGAATTCCTCGCGCGATACCCATTTCCCAGAGTCGATAGATTGGCACTGAACCGCCAAGATGGACGTGAAGCTCGGTGAGTTCGAAGCGACCAGATTGCGCAGGAATTATCTCGCGAAGCGGACTCTGGGCTGTAATCGTGCTGTGCTTCGGCATGAAATTTAGGGAGCTCTCGTTGCCGTAAATTCGCCTTGAAGCAGGAAATGAAATTTATCGCCTGCTACTCGTTCAGCAAAAGGACTGGCAGAGAAATTTTCGGGACTATCGGCGATCATCCATTTGCCCGTTACCACCGCTTGTGTTGGGTCGTAGCTGCCCGAAATTCGAAGGTGGGAAATGGCTCGGCCTGTTCCCTGATCATCACGAAGGTAGGCTCGGCCCGAGGCGTTTGCAGAGAATGTTATTCGGTTCGTGGTCGGCGAATTCGCGGGAAGCTCAGAAGTAATCGCCTCGGCGCTAGCGGTGAGCTCAGCTCGTTCGATCCAAGGTTTGCGGACTACGCCCGCGACAACCTGGTCGGGGGTGAGTTTCTCGGGTGGAATGGATTGGAGAGTAAATTCAATCTCGGAAATTTTCTTGTCCTGAATGAGGATCGTAATATCAGACGCGCTAATCCCATCATTTGTCCGGGCAGTGAGGGCTACCGGTGGTTCAACAGAGTCTGGCTGGGCGGCTCCTTTTACGCGCGCCGAATTGGACTCCTTCGTTTGCTCGGTGACGATTTTTTTCACGGTGTCATCATCGATGGTTGCCTTCTCTGCGCTATCGTCTCCGGAAAAGAGCGCGACAACCGCAATGATGAGCAGCACGAGCACGCCAGAAATTACAGCGAGTGCTCGCGGACTGAGCGAAAATCCAAGAACCGAAATATCAGCAGGTTCGGCTTCAATTTCCGCTTCCGGTTCAGTGTCTGGAACGACATCTGTTGCAATCGATTCTGGAGTGCTGATCGGTGGGGGAGGAGGTGGTGGTGGAGACTTTGGTTCTGCTCTCATTGCTGGCGCTTCAGCTTCTTTAGGCTCTGTTGGAATCGGCGCTGTTTGAATCGGATCTTCAATTGCTAGTTTCATCTCACCTTGTGGCGCGGCCGGTCCACCCTCTTCAACGATCTCAACAAGCGCGCCCATCTGCGCAAAGACGCGTTTGTAATTTTCGACTTGGTGTTCCTCAAGCCCCTTCTTCAGTGTGACCGGCAAATTCTTAAACAGCGAGTTTACTGCTGCGTCGGAGAGCTTGAACGCAGCACCAATCTTCGCTTTTAATTGCGAGAGTCCCCCGGGAGAGCTATCGGCGGCGCCGTGGAGGAGGAAGGAGTATCGCTTCATCGGTCAATTGTGTAGTAGCTGGCCAAACATTCGATAATACCAAGGGATGGCAAAAAGCCGCCTCGCCTGGGTTCTGAAATCATACCCAGGGAATCGACAATGATAAATGCCATTAACTATTAGATTCACGACCCACCGGAGCGCTGCAGGTGAATGTATAAGACACTAATTTCCTCTGCTACCAATTTCAGCATGATCGGGGCTCCAGGACTACCCTTGGATCTCGATCGCTTTACCGCGGCCCTGTTAGCTACACGTTTTCCCTCAGCTTCCCGAAAAATCAACCGAATTGCACTCAGTTCAGCGATCCGTTCCTCCGATTGGCGGGAAGTCGAACGGTATCTTGGGCAACTCGATCGGCGTGCAATCGCCGAGGGCGTGCGGATCCTCGAAGAGGCACGACGAAGTGGTTTTCAGACCATCACACTTGGCGCGAATTTTTACCCCGAGCGCCTGGCGGGTATCCCGGACCCGCCACTGGTCCTCTTCATGCGCGGTACGTTTCCACGGACTGCAATCGCACCAGTTGATGGACAATTTACTGTTGGCATCGTCGGTTCTCGGGACTCGACCTCGTATGGGAATCGGCACGCTCGGAGCCTCGCCGAAGCAGTTACCGTTCGCGGTGGAGTGGTCATTAGTGGACTTGCGATTGGAATCGATGGCGCAGCACATCGAGGCGCGATCAGCGGATTCGATGCGGCGTGTGAACAAGAGGAAGAAATAGAACAGAGCGCAGGAATCGCCGTGCTCGGCTCCGGACTACATCGCGTCTACCCAGCGCAGCACCAATCATTGGCGGATGAGATTATCAAACGAAATGGCGTACTCTTAAGTGAGTACCTCCCCGATCAACCAGGACTTCCGCAACAGTTCCCGGAACGGAACCGAATCGTAAGTGGCCTTGCTGATGCTCTGGTTGTTGTCGAAGCGAAAGAGCGAAGCGGCGCATTAGGAACTGTCCAATGCGCTCTGGAGCAAGGTCGGGATGTCTTTGCGCTCCCGGGACCACTCGATTACTCGACCTCAGCGGGGCCGCACCGATTAATTCGGGAAGGCGCCATTTTGCTTCGGAGTATTGATGATATTTTTGATGCGATCCCTCGGCTCGTTCGTAAATCAAAAAAACCCCGAAGGGCACGGAAGCAATCGAACGCCGAGCTACCGACGCTCCCCGCCCAACTTCAGGACCGAGAACGAGCTGTTGCCGAACAGCTCCTTCAGATTTTACGAGCGGGAGAGCCGCAGGACTTCGAACAATTGATGGCGCTCACTGCTACTGGAGCACCTGAACTTCAGGCCGCGCTTAGCCAACTTGAGCTTCATCAAATTGTATTTCGTGGCGATGGGGATTTTTACAGCTGCGACCCGTTCGTTTAACGAGGCGTAAGCTGCTGAAATCAGCTTCTTGACCACTGAACATCCGAATAGCTCCAATCTCTGAACTTTAAAGACGTTTACAAATCTTGCGGGACTTGGGATGAAGAAAAGTATGACATCGAGCGCAAGTAATAACCAAATTGTAAAAGATTTCATCCCGAAGAGTATATTGTGCTTAAAAAATTACTCAGCACAAACGTTCAGTTCCGATCTCATCGCTGGAATTACTGTTGGTCTTGTCGCTCTCCCATTAGCAATGGCGTTTGCAATTGCTTCAGGTGTTGCGCCGCAAGTTGGGCTGCATACAGCGATTATCGCAGGTTTTCTTACTTCTGCGCTTGGCGGTTCCAGAGTTCAGATCGGCGGGCCCACCGGAGCCTTTGTCGTAGTCGTTTACGGAATTATTGCTACGCACGGTATTGATGGGCTATTTACCTGCACCTTCATGGCAGGGCTGATACTGGTCGTTATGGGGCTCGGAAGATTTGGGGGCGCCGTCAAGTTCATTCCGAGACCGGTAGTCATCGGTTTCACAAATGGAATTGCAGTACTGATTGCAAGCACCCAACTCAAGGATTTTTTCGGGCTTACCATAGAGCAGGCTCACGGTGATTTTATCGGTCGAATCGGAGATGTCGTTAGCAATTTAGGCTCCCATTCCATTGCGACAACACTCGTGTCTGTTATCTCTCTTGCATCACTGATACTGCTCAGAATCTTTATTCCAAAGATTCCTGGTCCAATAATCGTGCTTTTTCTCGGAACAATCATTTCCAGCATGCTTGGACTTCCGGTTCAAACCATCCATTCAAGATTTGGGGAAATTCCGAGTGAGTTTCCACAGTTTCACCTGCCGACTTTTAGATTCGATCTGTTTTTCACGCTTCTTTCTCCCGCGATCACAGTCGCCATGCTTGGTGCGATTGAATCCCTGCTTTCCGCTGTCGTCGCGGATCGGATGTCGGGGGATAAGCATAATTCCAACGTGGAGCTCTTCGCGCAAGGGATAGCAAATCTCGCTTCTCCGCTTTTTGGCGGACTACCAGCTACAGGAGCGATCGCCCGTACTGCGACAAATATTCGTTCTGGCGCCCGTACTCCGGTCGCCGGAATGATTCACGCTCTTACACTGCTTATCATTTTGCTTGCGGCAGCGCCGCTTGCAGGCCACATACCGCTTGCAATTCTTTCCGCTATTCTGTTGATGGTGTCTTACAACATGGGCGAGTGGCGCCAAATCCATGAAATTTTGCGTCTCAGCCGGGCAAGTATCATAGTGTGGGCAATCACTTTTGCACTCACGGTATTTGCTGATCTCACCGTTGCAGTTGAAGCCGGTATCGCTATGGCGGCGTTGTTGTACATTCGCAAGGTCACAAACACGACGTCATTGGTAAAGGTTACGAAGGAGCATGTTCAATCGGATGCCGATCACAGTTTACATCTCAATCGGCTTCCTGAGGACACGGTTATGTATCGCATTCATGGGCCATTCCTCTTTGGTGCGACTGAGAAACTTCAAATGATTTATGACGAAATGGAAACATTACCACCGGTAGTTGTTCTCCGTCTCAGGAACATGAATGCAATTGATGCCACAGGAATTCATGAATTTGAGAATCTCGCCAAAACCTTAAAAAAGTCAGGACGTACGATGATTATCTGTGGGATGAGAGATCAACCGAAGCGAATGTTTGACAACGCGGAGTTTCACGAAATTATTGGAGACGCCAATATCTGTGAATCTCTAAAGGTCGCCGTAGTGAGAGCAAATGAATTGCTTCGTCAGCACAAGCAAGAAATAGGTACGAAAATTTCGTAGTGGGGTGGAGTATTACAATCATCGAGCAGGCTCTAGCACTCCCAAAGGAACAAGAAGCGGCAGACAAATTACGAGCAGGCCTAATCCAATTGAAATGATCAATACCAGGCGATTCCCTTGAGCAGCACCTTTTTTATCCACGACCAATTCAAGTACAAGTGAAGCAGTGCAACAGCATAGAACGTCATCGCGCAAACAAAATGTACCTCTCTCCAATCGTGCCGAGACAGGCCAAGCAAGCTTAAAGCATGGCCCACCCGTCCGGATGGTAAGCGATACTCTAACACTAAGCCTGCCGACAAAGTCGCACACATAGAAAGGAACAGCACATAGTTTGAGGCTTTGAGAAGTTTGCTGCGCATCCCCGTCTATTCCTTAGAAGGCGCGCTTCGATCAAGAAAGCGAAAAAGGGAAATCGCTGCAATGAGTAAAGCGCCATACCAGACTATCTCAGGTACTCCGGTTACATCAGGCAGTCTCACTTTACCCAACGAGCCGATGGAGAGGATGTTTTCCTTTATCCACGAGAAACTAAGCGCGTAGAGCATACCCCCAACTAGCATACCCAAAAATCCCACTAAGGCGTGTACGCTTCCTGTACCAATTGCCGCAACCCCCGTTCCGGGACAGTACCCATATACAACCATTCCAACTCCGAACAATACCGCTCCGGAAACTACCGCCAACATATCCGCGGGTTTGATGTGATATTGCGCTAGGTCATTCTGGTGCAAAAGAAATACTCCAATGCCACCAACAATTATTGCCGTTAACATTACACGCAGGACAGTGAAATCGCGGAATCTAAATTGATTAACTATGACGTTGTAATCGGCAACGCGTCCTCTATGAAGCAGTGCTCCGAAGATTCCTCCAAAGATGATTGCAAGCCCCAAACTCAAATTTCCAGTTATTGGTAAAGACATATATCACTCCTTTATGACTGGCTTGCTTTTTTTAAATAGGATTTTTGCACTCACTACGCCGGACACAAACATCACCAGAAAAAATGTCCAACTACTGAGAGCAAGCTGTAACGACCCGCTAATGCCATGTCCGCTTGTACATCCGCCAGCAAGTCGAGCACCGAAAATGGTAAGCACTCCGCCGAGAAAAGCGGCAACATAACGTCGACCAATCTTTTCACCAAATTGGTCCTTCCACACTGCAGGAACGAGTTCCCATTTGAAGGTGCGAGTGGCAAGGGCGCTCACAAGAGCCCCTAAGAACGTTCCGACTAGGAAAAGGGTTCCATAATCCCAGGCAGGAACGGTCTTGGCCCAATATGGATTTGTCGCCACCGCTTCTCGGCCGATCAATGGTACCGCAACAGCCCCGGAAACTTCCGATAGAGCGGTCGTTATGCCAATCGGTGCATTCACAACGACAAAGACAACCCAGCTAAGGATGCCTATTCCCCCACCGATTAAGTAAGAACGTCTAAAATTGCTGTTTTTCATTTTTGTCTCCCCGTTGTTCATTCTGCGAACCCTTCCATCTTCTAAATGCGCCATACCCAATCAATCCGGGCGCAATGAAAATACAAAGAGGGCAGATGGCACCAGTTAGCGCAGCGGAAGCAGCACCGAGAGCACCGACACCAGCCCCAAGTGCAATGCAGGTGTTTCCCTCATGCCTTTCACTTTTTGCGTCGTTGGTCTGCTCTCTATTATCCATTTCGTAATTCTCCGTCTCACTTACCGAACGAAGAATTGACCAATTATTACCAACAAGGCGATTCCCCAAATCAAAAGACAGGGCGAACAGGCAATTTTGTTCTGGCAGGTAGGCGCTTTGGTGCGCGGCGAGCTGCAACAACTAATATTTTTTGTATCCATAAACTCCTCTGGCGCTTGACATATATTACTATATACAAATATAATCATATACGTATTATAAAGCAAGTGGTGACTCAATGTCGAGAAATGCTCTTAAAAGTCTACCGGATGAGGCTCTTGAGGCTGTGGCTGCACGATTTCGTGCGCTTGGTGAGGTTAGCAGGCTTTACATTATCCAGGCGCTGCAAAGTGGAGAAAAGAATGTCACAGATTTAGTTAGCATCACTGGACTTAGCCAGCCGAATGTTTCACGGCATTTAACAGTGTTAGTAACGGTTGGTTTAGTTGGGCGACGAAAAGAAGGTCTGAATGTTCTGTATAGAGTCATAGACAAGCATCTAGCGGATATCTGCGCAATTGTGTGTAAGAGCGTGTCCGAGGGCTCGTTTGGTAAAGCACGCCGCAACGTATAAGCTGTCGCTCCACAAGCGAAAGCTTGCCTTCTAAACGTTTTGCCGAAGACTACCTACGACGGCCCTGTAATCATCTACAAAATTTCGTCGCGGGGTGGAGTATCTGGAGCTCTTAGACTCTCACAAAATATGGGTTTTATGAAATCGCACCCTTTATGCACCCGATTTTGAGCTAATTGAGAAAGCTCTTGAAATACTTCCTAGTCTTATCGTATACTTACGATATACGATATATGGCTCAATCAAAAGCGGAAGAGTTCGACCAACAACTAATCACGTTAGCACGCTACGCAAAGGCGCTCTCTCACCCCGCACGCCTGGCGATTCTGCAAACCCTGGCTAAGAAAGATTCCTGCATCTGCGGTGAAATTGTTCAAGTTATGCCGCTCGCTCAATCGACGGTTTCTCAACACCTAAAAGAATTAAAGGAAGCGGGTCTCATCACCGGCGAAGTTGAAGGATTGAAATCCTGTTACTGTCTGGATGCTCAAGCAGTCAAAGAGCTCGAAAAATTGATCTCTCGTTTGTTTGGCTCGCTAAAGAAG
>FKKE01000547.1_pt1 | contig 16968 bp, 7 predicted proteins | sample 1106331 | NCBI WGS metagenome assembly FKKE01 (sample SAMEA3931202, study PRJEB13176) | freshwater metagenome | biome: Drinking water system; feature: drinking water; material: freshwater | place: China | collected 2013-02-06 | reverse complement strand
CCTATCTCGTCACCCTCGAACTACTGGCGGCTGCCCCCCAGCATCACGACGCGTTGATTCGACGGTTCCACCAGCTCCGGGACGACTATGTGGCGCGGCAAGCCCACTGGCGCGCCTTGCTTCCGCCCGGCGATCTCCGGGAGGCGCTGTCGGCAGGGGCCGCCAAATGGGCCACCGAGTTTTACGACGACTGGGAGACAGACTTCTTGCCGGCGCTGCGGCGCGGCGACCGTCAGGCGGCGAGCGGCTACGTGTACGGACCGCTCTCCAGCCGGTTTGAACAGCATCGGCGCGAAATCATGGCCCTGGTGACAGTGGTCGAAGCCAAGAATGAGGAGATCGAACGCCACGCCCGTCGCGTGCTGACCACGCGCACCTACTGGGTGTTGGTCCTGGGGACCGGCCTCCTCGGCATCATCTTCTCCGTGGGGTGGCTCATCAATCGGAACGTCAGCGAGCCGTTGCTTCGCGGGCTCCGCGACAGCGAAGAACGGACCCGGTCCATCGTGGAGAGCGCCTTGGACGCCGTCATCGTTATGGATGGCGAAGGCAGAATTTCCGATTGGAATCACCAAGCCGAGCGCATGTTCGGCTCCTCCCGTGAGGAAGTGCTGGGCGAGCGCTTGGCGCGAGTCATCCTCCCGTCGCGCCATCACAACGCGTACATCCGCCAGTTCCAGCGCCGCCTCTCGGAGGCCAGCGGCAGGGGATTTGGGGAACTCCTGGACGTGACGGCACTTCGACGCGATGGCACGGAGTTCCCCATCGAAATAGGCCTGGCCCCCGTCCGGCTCGCCAGCCAGACGGTCGTCAGTGCGTTCATTCGCGACATCAGCGAGCGGAAACAGGCCGAAGGCCTGAAGACGCTGGAGCACGAAGTCTCCACCATTCTCGCACCCGGACCGCCGCTCGAAGATGCCGGACCGGTCATCATCGCCGCCATCGGCCGGGCCATGGGGTGGGATGTCGGCGCATTCTGGAGCGTGGACGATGCCCTCGAATCCCTCAGCACGATCGCCACCTGGCAAGCCCATCCCGAGACTACCGAGGAGTTCGTCAGCATCACCAAACGCATGCCGCTGCGATGCGGCGTCGGCTTGCCCGGCCGAGTTTTGGCCCAGGGGGAACCGGTCTGGATTGCGAACGTGCAAACCGACCCCAACTTTCCCCGTGCGGAGGAAGCGACGAACGTCGGGATCTATGCCGCCCTCGGCGTCCCGATTCAATCGGGCACACGCATCCATGGAATCATGGAGTTCTTTTGCCGGGAGGAGCTGGCGCCCGACGAGCGTCTGTTGGGTACGGTGCGCACGTTGGGCATGTTGATCGGCTATTACATGGAACGATGGCGCGCCGAGCAGGCCCTGCACCACAGCGAGGAACGCCTCCGCTTACTGGTCGAACAGGTCAAGGACTACGCTATCCTTCTGCTCGATCCCCAGGGCCATGTCATCAGCTGGAATGCAGGAGCGGCGCGGATCAAGGGGTTTTCCGCCGAAGAAATCATCGGCCAATCGATCAGCCGCTTCTATCCGCCCGATGCGCAGGCGCTCGGCCTACCGGAACACCTGCTCGCACAGGCCCGGGCGAAGGGCCATATCGAAAATGAAGGGTGGCGCCTTCGCAAAGACGGTTCGAAATTCTGGGCCCATGTGTCGATGACAGCCTTACGCGACGCGGGCGGCAAGTTCATTGGATTTACGAAAGTCACCCGAGATCTCACAGAACGTAAGGCGGCAGAAAATGCGCTCCGAGACGCCAAGGAACGAGCGGAATCCGCCGCTAGGGCCAAGAGCCAATTCCTCGCGACCATGAGCCACGAGATCCGCACGCCGATGAATGGCGTGTTGGGCATGACCGAGTTGTTGCTCTCGACCGATCTGAATGAGAAACAACGCCGATTCGCAGAGACGGTCCATCGCTCGGGTGAAACGCTGTTGGCCATCATCAACGATATCTTGGACTTCTCGAAAATCGAAGCCGGCAAGTTGACGCTGGAGGAGATCGACTTCGAGCTGAGCACCCTGGTCGAGGATGTCGCGGAGCTCTTCGCCGAACGCGCCCACAAGAAAGGGCTCGAGCTCGTGTGCCAACTGCCGGCCCATCGTTCCTTGGCGCTGAAAGGCGATCCGCACCGGCTTCGCCAGATCCTCAGCAATTTGGTCAGCAACGCCCTCAAGTTCACGGAGCAGGGCGAAGTGGCCATCCAGGTCGCCGTCGCCCAGGAGACCGCTCACGAGCTGTGTCTCGACCTTTCCGTGCGCGATACCGGCATCGGTATCCCGCTCGAGGCTCAAGGCAAGATCTTCGATTCGTTCTCGCAAGCAGACGGCTCCACTACCAGAAAATACGGCGGCACCGGCCTCGGACTGGCCATCATCAAGCAACTGGCTCACCTGATGGGAGGCGACGTTCGTCTCGTCAGCGCCCCCGGCCAAGGCGCAACCTTTACGGTGAGTGTTCCCTTGGCCAAAGGTACCGCCGTGACGCTGACCGCCGGAGCTACAACACAGCTCACAGGGATCCCGGTGCTCATCATCGACGACAATGCCACCAATCGAGACATCCTCATGAATCAAACTGGCCTCTGGGGCATGACCCCTGAGGCCGCCGGCAGCGCCGCCGAAGGCTTCGCTTTGTTGCAGGCAGCGGCTGCCAACGGGAATCCCTATCCGGTGGTCTTGTTAGACTGGCATATGCCAGGGGAAGACGGGCTCTCCCTGGCAAAACGCATCATGAATGAACCCCACTTGGGGCGACCCCATCTCGTGCTGCTGAGTTCCGGCGGGCTGGCCGACCCAACCGATATCGAAGGCCTAGCCGCCCGCCTCACGAAGCCGATTCGCCAACATGAGCTCCGCCACCTGCTCTTGTCTCTCTTGGGCGCCGCGCAGCCCGCCCAGCCCGATACCAAGGCGGTGCCTAAAGAACTTCGAACGCTGGACGCCCACGTGCTGCTCGCCGAAGACAATCTGGTGAATCAGGAGCTGGCCCGCGCCGTGCTTGAAAGCTTCGGCTGCCGGATCGACATCGTGGACAATGGTCGTGAGGCCGTCGACGCCCTGGCCAAGGCTGAGTATGACCTCGTCCTGATGGACTGCATGATGCCCGAGATGGACGGCTTCGAAGCCACGCGGCTGATTCGGGAACGCGAATCAACCGCAGGCAAGAGGCAAGGGGCAAGAGGCGATAGGCCGAAGTCCTCGTCTTCTACCCCTCGCCCATCGCCCCTCGCCCCTCGCCGTATCCCGATTATTGCCATGACCGCCAATGCCCTGGAAGGCGACCGGGAGCGCTGTCTGGCCGCCGGCATGGACGACTACCTCAGCAAGCCGTTCAAACAAGAAGACCTGCATGCCCTTCTGTCGAGATGGGTCTCATCATCCACGCCCACCCAAAGCGCACAACGACGGTCAGCTTAACCGACCGACTGCTTCTGCCTTCCTAAGACAATCGCCCTGCAAGGTCTCGCTGAACCAGTGCCAAGGACAGGCGCCCCTGGATCAGCCTACCGACGGCATCAAGGAACCGCCTGCAACAGCCGATAACGATCTGTATCGCTCTGTGGAGCGACCAACTAACAAGACCAGAGCGCGGCAGTCACAGGCGCAACGACTGTGACTCCGCCCCCACTGATCGACCCCTGTTGTCGCCTTGATGCCGAGGAACACTCCATGACGCACTCACCTTACCGCCGATCCCAGACCCTTGTCGTCATTGTATTCGGTAGCTGGCTCAGTCTGTCGCCACTCACTGTCAGCGCCCAGATGGAGTTGGACTTCCTCGGCTCCGCCGCACCGCCGCCGGTCGCACCCGCAGCGGCCGACCCGTCGTCAGGCGGTGAAGAGATCGTCTTTCAGAACATTCCGTCCGTCTACGGGGCAGCCAAGTACGACCAGAAGATCACGGAAGCCCCCGCATCCATCACGATCATCACGGCCGACCAGATTCGCAAATACGGCTACCGGAACATCCCGCAACTGCTGAACAGCGTGCCGGGCTTCTACACCACCTACGACCGGACGTACGACTTCCTCGGCGTGCGCGGCTTCAACCGGCCCGGCGACTACAACAGCCGCATCCTGCTCCTCGTCGACAATCACCGGCTCAACGACGCCATCTTCGACCAGGCGCCGATCGGCTCGGATTCCCCGATCGACGTCGACTTGATCGATCGGGTCGAGATCATCCGTGGTCCCAGCTCCTCCCTCTACGGCACCAACGCGTTTTTTGGGGTGATCAACGTGATCACCAAACGCGGCAAGGACCTCAAAGGCATGGAGATCTCCGGAGAGGCATCCACCTTCGACTCGTTCAAGGGCCGCCTGAGTTACGGGAACAAGTTTCGGAGCGGGTTGGAGGTCTTGCTCTCCAGCTCCGTCTACACCAGCCAGGGCCAACGCAACTACTTTGTCCAGGAGTATGCCAACCCGGCGACGAACGACGGCCATGCGATCAAGATGGACCAAGACGATTTTCACAATCTATTCGGCAAGGCGTCGTACGGGGATATCTCCTTGCAGGGAGGCTACCTCTCGCGCAACAAACGCGTCCCCACGGCCTTCCAGCAGACCGAGTTCAACAACGGCCAGGACAGCGCCTACGACGCCCGGGGGTATCTGGACCTCAAGTATCAGCACGATCTCGCCCCCGATTTCACGCTCAAGCTCCGCGGCTACTACGATTGGTATCGTTACAAGCAGAACTACGTGTTCTCGACCCCGGCCCCCAGCACGCTCAACCAGGATCACGACATCACGGAGCAGGCCGGGATCGAAGCCTCGGTCGTGAAACGCCTCTTCGATCGCCACAGGGTCACCCTGGGCACGGAATATCGCGACCAGTTCCGCATCGCCCAGACGAACAAGGACCTCAGCGTGCCTGCGACGTATCTCGATGACCATCGAAAAATCCGTGTCTGGGCGCTTTTCGGACAGGAGGAATGGGCGATCACCGATCGGCTCCTCCTGAATGTGGGGATCCGCCACGATCACTACTCTTCGTTCGGGGGCACCACGAATCCCCGCGTCGGGCTCATCTACAATTGGGACGCGACGACGATCAAACTCTTGTACGGCCGCGCCTTTCGAGCGCCGAATCCCTTCGAGCAGTTCTACACGACCAGCAATACCGCGATTGCGAACCCGTCGATCCGCCCCGAGCGCATCACCACGTACGAAGCGGTGGTCGAACGATCCATCACCGACCATGTGCGGGCAACCGCCAGCTACTACCAATATCAGATCAAAGGTTTAATCGACCAAACCACTGTCGCCGGGCCCGACACCGTCCTCGGCACGGGGGACGATCAAACCCAATACCAAAACACGGGCGGGGCCCATTCCAAGGGCATGGAACTGACCGTGGAAGGTAAGTGGCCGTCCGGACTCGAAGGCCGGGCCAGTTACGCCCTCCAAGAAACCCACGATGTCGCCACCGGCGCCAGGCTGACGAACTCTCCGCAGAATCTCGCCAAGTTAAATCTGATCGTCCCCCTGTACGGCGACAAGCTGTTCGCTGGCTTGGAGACCCGCTATACGGGCCAGCGCACGACGCTCAATAGCACCCAGACGAAGGAGATCTACCAGACGAATCTCAGCCTGTTCAGCCAGCGATGGGTCAAAGGGTGGGAATTCTCAGGGCAGGTCAACAACCTTTTCAACTACAAGTACGGCGACCCGGCAAGCCCCGATTATCTGCAGAACACCATCGAGCAGGACGGGCGCACCTTCTGGCTCAAGCTCAAGTATCGGCTGGACTAGAATCCATCGGACACATGAGGCGGCGGTCCGACATGACGAAGTGGATGAAGGTGGGATGGGGCGGCGTCCTCGCCCTCTTGGGGGTACTGGCCTTCACTTCCCCCGCGCAGTCGGGAGAGGTGCGCATCGCTATCGTCAGCAGCCAGGATGCCGCTCCCTATCAGGAGTTGCAGACCGGCCTGCGAGAGTTCCTGACGAAAGAGGGCCTCTCGGCCGTCTACGACGTCTACCCCCTGCAAGGCCAAGCCGGGAAAGCCGCGGACGCCACCCGCGCCATCAAGAGCACAGGCCCCCGTCTCGTAATCACGATCGGCACCCTGGCCACGCAAACCGCGCTGCGCGAGATTCAGGACATTCCGGTGGTGGCCGGCCTTGTGGGCAATCCCGATGAGTTGAGGAAGTCGTCCAATGCCACCGGCGTGTTGCTCGACTTTCCGCTCGACACCCAGTTCCAGTGGATGCAACGGCTGGCGCCCAGCGCCACCAGCGTCGGCGTGATCTACAACCCCAAGGAAAATCAGGCCAAAATCGAGGCCGCCGTAAAAGCCGCTAAGAAAGCGGGCTTGAGCCTCGTCGCCAAAGAGATCGAGACCCCGCGGGCCATCCCCGATGCGTTGGAAAGTTTGTCTAAGAACGTGGACATCCTCTGGGGGACGACCGACCAGCTTGTGTTATCGCCGCAAACAGCCGAATCCATATTGCTGTTTTCATTCCGTAGCCGGGTCCCCTTCACCGGCCTGTCGACGTCCTGGGCCAAAGCCGGCGCCCTCTACGCTCTGGATCGGGACTATCGGGATCTTGGAGCGCAATGCGGCGAACTGGCGGTCCGGATTCTCGCCGGCACGAAACCCAACGCGTTGCCGCCGGTGCCGCCCCGGCGCGTGCTGTACGCGATCAATCAGAAGACGGCGGATCACATGAAGCTGGAATTTTCCCAACAGGTCGTGGACGGCGCGCAACTGGTGTTTCGGTGAGGACCGGCTCCCCATGACCTCCGCTCGCCCCACCGGCCTCATGATGAAATTCAACGCGCTCAGCGTCTCGCTGATCATTGCGACGTCGCTGGCATTGGGCGGGCTCGTGGTCCACCACGAACACGACGCCAACGTCCGCGGGCTCCGGCAGCACGGCCAGACCACGGCCACCATGATCGCCCAAAACGCCGAATACGGCCTCTACACGGAAAACCACGAGGCGTTGGAGCGGGTCGCGAACAGCGTCCGGCTCGACCCCGATGTCGTGTACGTGGTCCTGTTCAACGCCCAGGGCGCGCCGCTGGCCGCCAGCGTATCGGAATCCGCGACGGCCCTCAGACCCGTCATTTCGCGTCTGCCGGCCGACGCCGCGCGGACTTCGCGATCCGACGTCCTCACCGTCCCACGCGACCGAGCCGAGTATATCGACGTCATCGTTCCCGTGCTGAGTCGGGCTCAGCCCGTCGCGGAGGGATTGTTTTTTGACGCCGGGACTGCGCCGGCCGAGCCACAGACGCTCGGACACGTCCGCCTTGGGCTTGGCCAAGCCCGACTGCAGCGGGAGCTATACGACCTGCTCACCTGGCTCGGGGTTGTCGTAGCCGGCATCCTCTTCGTCGGCCTCGCCATCACGGTCGTCCTGACGCACCGCATCGTCTTGCCCCTGCGACGGCTCGTCGATGCGACTCAGGCCGTCATGGCCGGACGATTGACGCACCAGATCGCCATCTGTTCGAATGACGAGGTAGGGGAGCTGGCGGCTTCCTTCGACGCCATGACCCAGCGACTCCACGCTTCGCACGAGGAAGTCCAGCGGTATCAGCAGACCTTGGAGCGCCAAGTCGAACAGCGGACCGAGGCCCTGGCCCGGAAGACGCAGGAAGCGCTGCACCTGGCCGAGGAGGCCCAGGCCGCCAGCAAGGCTAAGAGCGAATTCTTGGCGACCATGAGCCACGAAATTCGCACGCCGATGAACGGCGTCCTCGGCATGACCCAACTCCTCCTCATGACGGAGCTCACCGCCGAGCAACGCCATTATACCGACACCATTCATCGATCGGGCGAGGGGCTGCTCGCCATCATCAACGACATTCTCGACTTCTCCAAGATCGAGGCCGGCAAGCTGACGCTGGAGCAGGTCGAGTTTGATTTCGGTGAGCTAGTCACGGACCTCCTTGAACTCTTTCGAGAACGTGCGGCGAAGAAGGGGCTGGCTCTCCACGCGGCGGTGCCGCCCGAGGGCCCGCTGCGGTGCCAGGGCGATCCGCATCGTATCCGTCAGATTCTGACCAATTTGCTGGGTAATGCCATGAAATTCACGGAGCGGGGCGAGGTCGCCGTGCTCCTGTCGGTGTCGGAAGACTTGGGAGACCGGCGGAAGATTCATCTCTCAGTCCGCGATACGGGAATCGGCATCCCCTCCGAGGCCCAACGGCGGATCTTTGAGTCCTTCTCACAAGCAGACGGGTCGACGACCAGAAAATTCGGCGGTACGGGCCTGGGACTGGCCATCACCAAGCAACTGGCCGAACTGATGGGCGGTTCGGTCAGCCTGGTCAGCGCCCCAGGGCAGGGATCGACCTTCACCGTGTCCCTTTCGCTCCTGAAGGGGACACGAGCAGCGCCTCCGACGCCGCACCATGACTGCCCTGTTTCTCAGCTATCTTCAGACGTCTCCCCGGCTACCCCGCAGACATTGCCGGCCCACATCCTGCTGGTCGAGGATAACCTCGTGAACCAAATGGTCGCCCGTGCCTTCCTGGAGCAGTTCGGTTGCCGGGTGGACATCGCCGAGAACGGTCGCTTGGCCGTCGACGCCCTGGCCAAGGCTGAGTATGACCTCGTCCTGATGGACTGCATGATGCCCGAGATGGACGGCTTCGAAGCCACGCGGCTGATTCGGGAACGCGAATCAACCGCAGGCAAGAGGCAAGGGGCAAGAGGCGATAGGCCGAAGTCCTCGTCTTCTACCCATCGCCCATCGCCCCTCGCCCCTCGCCGTATCCCGATTATTGCCATGACCGCCAATGCCATGGAAGGCGACCGGGAGCGCTGCCTGGCCGCCGGCATGGACGACTACCTCAGCAAGCCGTTCAAGCAACAGGACTTGCGGCAGATCCTGGAACGCTGGCTCCCAGACCGTCGCCAATCCCGTTCGGACACGGACCTGCGCCCCGCCGCTTAACCATCCCCCGCCTCCCTCCGCGGGGCGCCGCAGGCCCCCCGCGACCGTCAAGACCGTTGCGGAATCAGCCGATACAGACTGGGGTCACGTGTGCCTAGCTCACGGTCTGGAGACCGTACGCGTTGAGTCCGGCCGCCGATCGAATTGATGAGGATCTCATGAACCTTTCGACGCTTTCCTATGAAAAAACCAGAGGTTGGTCCGTCACCCCGTTCCCGGACTCGGATTCGGAGCACACACTCGTGCTCGTATTCGGCGCCCCGGAGTATGGGCAAGCCGCCGAACCGATCCAGGCGCTCAGCCGGGCCTACCCGCACTCGCGTCTGGTCGGCTGTTCTACATCCGGAGAGATTCTCGGCGGGCAGATCCACGATCACACCCTGGCGGTCAGTGTCCTGCGGTTCGACCGCACGACCTTACAGACCGCCTCGGCGCCCATCGCGTCGTCGGAGTACTCCGAAGAAGCCGGACGATTCATCGGAACCCAGCTCTCTCGAGCAGACCTCCGCGCCGTGCTGGTCTTATCGGACGGCTTGCGCGTCAACGGCAGCGAATTGGTGCGCGGATTGAACGCGGTGCTGCCGCCGTCCGTCGTCGTGACAGGTGGGTTGGCGGGTGACGGCGATCGCTTTCAGCAGACCTGGGTCCTGCACGCGGGACGGCCTCAGAGCGGATTCGTCACCGCGGTCGGGTTCTACGGAGACGCGATCCGCGTCGGCCACGGCTCCCGGGGCGGGTGGGATATCTTCGGACCGGAACGCGTGGTCACCAAAGCACAGGGCAACGTGCTGTATGAGTTGGACGGAAAACCCGCCTTGGACCTCTATAAAGAATATCTGGGCGAGCGGGCGTCAGGCTTGCCGGCGACGGCCTTGTTGTTTCCCCTCGCCATCCGGGCCCACGCCGCCGACCAAAAGAGCTTGGTGCGGACCATCCTGGCGGTCAACGAGACCAATCGCTCGATGACCTTCGCCGGCAACATCCCGGAGGGCTCGCTGGCCCAGCTGATGCGCGCGAATTTCGATCGCTTGATTCAAGGCGCGTCGGAAGCCGCCGGCGCGGCTCGGCGGTCGGCGCCGGGCGACGGCCCCATCCTGTCCGTCGCCATCACCTGCGTCGGCCGCCGCCTGGTCCTGGGCGAGATGGCCGAAGATGAGACCGAAGCCTCGCTGGAAGCTTCCCCGCCCCAAACCCAGCAAATCGGCTTCTATTCCTACGGCGAGATCTCGCCGTTCGCGACGGGCGCCTGCGATCTCCATAACCAAACCATGACCATCACCACACTGAGCGAGGCCTAAACCGTCCATGCATCCCTTGCTCGCTCGACAGCTCAAGCGCCAGGCCATCGACGCCGCAAGCCTCCCGACATCCCGAGAGGCTTGGGAGGGCTTTTTGAGCAGAGTCAGCCGCGCCTACGAAGAAGCCGATCAAGGTCGGGTGATGCTCGAACGATCGGTGGCGATTTCTTCGCGGGAGATGCAGACGCTCTACGATCAGCTCAGGCAGACCAGTGAGACACGACTCAGCGAGGAGCGGGATCGCCTGGAGACGGTGGTGCAGTCCGTCGGGGACGGCATTTGCACGCTGGATCGTGACGGGCTCGTGCACGTCATTAATCCAGAAGGCGCGCGGCTGCTCGGGTGGCAGCAACGGGACATCACCTGGCAGTCTATTCTGCCCCATCTCCAGCCTGCGGCCTTGACCTCGGAGTCCGACGGCCAGTCCCCGACGGATCTCTGGGCCGCCCTGCTGGCCGGCCGTCCCTGCCGCAGCGACGATGCCGTGTTTCGCCGGCGCGACGGCTCGCTCCTCCCCGTCTCCTATACCCTGAACCCGATCACGCAGCATCGGACGATCACCGGCGCCGTGCTGATGTTCCGAGACATCACGGATCGGAAAGCGGCGGAGCAGGCGGCCCGAGAGCGGGAACACATGTTGACGCGACAGCAAGCCGCGCTCTTCCAACTCACGAAGAATAAGGTCATCCACGGCGGCAACTTCGCGGAGGCCGTTCGGGCCGTGGTGGAGGCGGCGGCCCATTCGCTGAACGTCGACCGGGCCAGCGTCTGGCTCTATACGGAAGACCGGGCTGCGATTCGATGCGCGGGCTTGTTCGAACGTCAGACGAACCGGCATAGCGACGGCATCGAACTGCCGGCCTCCTCGTTTCCGGCCTACTTTAAAGAACTGCAAGAGGAACGGATCATCGCGGCGGATGATGCCCAACGCGACCCACGCACCTCGGAATTCGCCGATTCGTACCTGCGCCCCCTCGGCATCACCTCCATGTTGGACGTGCCGATCCGAATCAGCGGACAGATGGTTGGCGTGGTCTGCCACGAACACATCGGCCCGCCACGTCTTTGGCCCCAGGAGGAGCAGCACTTCGCCAACTCCATGGCCACCTTCGTGACCCTCGCGCTCGAAGCACAAGAACGCCGGCGCATCGAGCAAGAGCTCCTGGCGGCCAAAGAGGCGGCGGAGGCGTCCAACCGGGCGAAGAGCCAATTCCTCGCCAACATGAGCCACGAAATCCGCACGCCGATGAACGGCGTGATCGGCATGACGGAACTGATGCTCAAGACTCCGCTGTCCGAGACGCAGCAGCGTTATCTCGATCGCGTGCTCTTCTCGGCCCGCACCCTGCTGGACATCATCAACAACATCCTCGACCTCTCCAAAATCGAGGCCGGCAAGCTCGAGTTGGAGTCTGTCGAGATCCATGTGCCGCAGCTGGCGCAGGACGTCATCGATCTCTTTGCCGAGCGCGCCGCGCAGAAGGGGATACAGCTCTCCGCGCGCTTCGCCGGAGGGGTGCCGGACCGGCTATTCGGCGATCCCGTTCGCCTGCGCCAGGTGCTGCTCAATCTCGTGGGCAACGCGCTGAAATTCACGGAACGGGGAGAGGTCCGGGTCCAGGTCGATCATCTGGCGATCACCCCGGAGCAGACACGCCTGACGATCACGGTCACCGACACCGGCATCGGGATTCCCGCCGCGGCGCGCGAGCGGCTCTTCAAATCCTTTTCGCAAGCCGATGGGACGACCACCCGCAAGTTCGGCGGGACGGGGCTGGGATTGGCCATCGTGAAGCAGCTTGTCGAGGCCATGGGCGGGCAGATCGGGGTTGAGAGCGTCCAAGGACAAGGCTCCCGGTTCTGGCTCACCGTCCTCCTCGAACGGCCGTTGGAGACGACCGCCGCCGCACCGGCACAGGCGACTTCACACGACCAGGGAAACGGGCAGCCTTCGCCGGGCTCGCCTGCCCGACGCGGGCACATTCTCCTCGTGGAGGACAACGAGATCAACCGGGAAGTCGCGCTCGGCATGTTGGACCTGCTCGGCCATCGCACGACGACCGCCGCCAATGGGCGGGAGGCCATCGAAGCGTGGGGCAAGTCCTCATACGACGTCATTCTGATGGATTGCCAGATGCCGGAGATGGACGGGTTCGAAGCCACGCGGCTGATTCGGGAACGCGAATCAACCGCAGGCAAGAGGCAAGGGGCAAGAGGCGATAGGCCGAAGTCCTCGTCTTCTACCCATCGCCCCTCGCCCCTCGCCCCTCGCCGTATCCCGATTATTGCCTTGACCGCCAATGCCATCAGAGGCGACCGCGAGCACTGCCTGCAGGCCGGCATGGACGACTACTTAACCAAACCTTATACCCATGAGCAGCTCCGCGACATGCTCGTCCGGTGGCTGCCTGCCGCACCGACCGAACCGGGAGAACAGACCATGAGCACAGGCGCACAGAAAGCCTCCGCCTCACCCGTAGAACCGACCGCGTCCGCGGCGGCGGCCGCCGTCAATACGCAAGCCTGGGAGGCCATCCGCGCCTTGCAGCGGCCGGGGCAGCCGGACCTGCTCGGCAAGATTCTCGGGCTCTACGTGAAGAATTCCCGCGAGTTGATCGACACGATCCGCCAGGCACTCGAGCAACAGGACGCGCAGGGCGTGTTTCGAGCCGCGCACACGCTCAAATCGAGCAGCGCCAACGTGGGCGCGGCGGGGCTGGCGGAGCAGTGCAAGCATCTCGAATCCCTCGGACGCCAAAACCAATTGGGGGAGGCGCCCGATCTGTTCCATCAGATCGAAGCGGAGTATGCCGCCGTGCTGAAGGCGTTGGACTCCGAACTGAGCACACAGCGAGGCGCATGAGCGTTCCGTCCCACACAGCCGGCTCGGACGCCGGGGCGCGGGTCCTCCTCGTCGACGACGATGCGCTCGCGCGCGCGCTCGCCAGCGCGGCGCTGGAGCAAGAAGGCTTCCGGGTCTTGGAAGCCGAAGATGGCTCCACCGCGCTCGGCGTCTATGAACGGGACCGTCCGGACCTGGTCATCCTCGATGTCATGATGCCGGGCATGGACGGCTTCCAGACCTGCGAAGCCCTCCGCCGGCTGCCGGGAGGCGATCGGGTCCCGGTGCTCATCATGACCGGGCTGGAGGACGTCGACTCGGTCGCCCGCGCCTACGAAGTCGGAGCCACAGACTTCGCCTCGAAGTCCATCAATACCGTGCTCCTCGGCCACCGGGCCCGGTATCTCCTGCGCGGCAGCCGGATGCTGGAGGCGCTCCGCGAGAGCCAGGCGACGCTCGACCGCGCCCAACGCGTCGCGCAGCTAGGCAGCTGGGAGTGGGATCTGGTCAACGACCGGTTCCTTGTCACGGACCAAACCCTCAAGATCTTGGGGACCACCGCCTACAAGTTCGGCCAATCGCTGGATTCCTTCAAGCATGCGATTCATCCCGAGGACCGGGAATCCTGGATTCAATCGATCGAGGGGCTCCTCGCAGGCCAAAGCCAACACAGCATGGACCATCGAATCGTGCGCCCCACCGGCGTCGAGCGCATGGTGCATGAGGAAGCGGAGGCGGAGCGCGACACGCACGGTCAGGTCATCCGCGTCATCGGCACCATTCAAGACGTGACCGATCGGCGTCAAGCCGAAGCGCAGCTCGAATACCTGGCCTACTTCGACCATCTGACCGGCTTGCCGAATCGCCGCCTGTTTCTCGATCGGCTCAGCCACACCCTGCAGTCCGCCATCCGGTATCAGCGGCTGGGGGCCGTCATCGCCATCGACGTCGATCGCTTCAAGCGCATCAACGATACGCTCGGGCATTCCGCGGGAGACCAGTTGCTCCAAGAGGTCGGCGAGCGGCTGGTGCAGAGCATCCGACGCAGCGACATGATCGCCCGCCAGAGCTCCGCCGACGAGGGCGGCGTGACGGTAGCGCGGTTCGGCGGCGACGAGTTCTACATTCTTTTGAACGAGATCGGCTCGGCCCAGGATGCCGCGAAGGTCACCACGCGCCTCCTGGAAACCCTCGCCCCCGCTTACACCTTGGGCGATCGGGAAATCGTGCTCTCGGCCAGCGCCGGCATCACGCTCCTGCCGCTGGACGGCGAGGACGTGGACACCCTGCTCAAGCACTGCGACGCCGCCCTGCACCATGCCAAGGACCAGGGGCGCGCGCGATACCATTTCTTCTCCGAGACGCTGAACATCGCCGCGGAAGCCCGCTTGGAGTTGGAACAAAGCCTCCGGGGCGCGGTGGAGCGGGGCGAACTCCTGCTCCACTATCAGCCGCAGATCTCGCTGGCCACGCGCCGCATCGTCGGCGCCGAGGCCTTGATTCGCTGGCAGCATCCGCAGAAAGGCCTGGTGCCCCCGGGCGACTTTATCCCGCTGGCGGAAGAGACGGGCCTCATCGTCCCCATCGGCAAGTGGGTCATCGAGACGGCCTGCGCGCAAGCCAAGGTCTGGCAATCCATGGGCTTGCCGATGATGCGGGTCGCGGTCAATCTCTCCGGCATCCAGTTCACCGACTCCAATATCGTCGAGACCGTGCGCACGGCTTTGACGGCCTCCGAGCTGGACCCCACCCGCTTCGAGGTGGAGCTGACCGAGACGATCATGATGCGCCAGATTCAGAAGACCATCGCCACCGTGGCCGAACTCAAGCGTCTTGGCATCCGGATCACGATGGACGACTTCGGCACCGGCTATTCCTCGCTGGCCTATCTGAAACATTTCGATTTCGATACGCTCAAGGTCGACCGCTCGTTCGTGAAAGACATCACGACGGATACCGACTCCTCCGCCATCGTCGAGGCCATCATCGCCATGGCGCACGTCTTGGATATTTCCACCCTCGCGGAGGGCGTCGAGACGCCCGAGCAATCCGCCGTCTTGCAGCGACTGGGCTGCGACGAAGTACAAGGGTTCCTCTTCGGCAAGCCCGTCCCCGCCGAAGCCATGACCGCCATCCTGCTCGACGAGCAGCAGCAGAAACCCCGCGTGGTGAATCTGTAGAAAACAGTGATCAGTCGTCAGTGGTCAGTTTTCCGTCTCCGGAACTGAAGACTGATCACTGTGCACTGGTTACCCTTCGTCCGCTAGTGGTAGGATTCGCTGTCGGAGGGGAACTTGCCCTGCTCCACTTCTTCTTTGAATCGCCGGAGCGCCTGCAGCGCATCGGCCTTGAGGTGGGCGTAGGGCTTGACGAACTTGGGCACGAAGTCGTCGAAGAGGCCGAGCAGGTCGTAGAGCACGAGCACTTGGCCGTCGCAGCCCGCGCCGGCGCCGATCCCGATCGTGGGGATCTTCAGGGCCTGGGTAACGCGGCGGGCGAGTCCCGCCGGAATGGCCTCCAGCACGAGCGCACAGGCCCCGGCCACTTCTAAGGCCTGCGCGTCGGCCAGCAAGGCCTCGGCTTCGGATTGGCCCTTCGCCTGGACCCGATAGCCGCCGTAGGAGCGGACGGATTGCGGCGTCATGCCGAGGTGCCCCACCACCGGAATGCCGGCCCCAGTGCAAGCCCGCACTCGATCCAACACCGCGCTGCCCCCCTCCAGTTTTACGGCGGAAGCCCCGGCTTGCAGAAGCCGCCCCGCGTTGCGCACCGCCTCTTCCACGCTCACGTGATAGGAGAGGAAGGGCAGGTCCGCAATGACCATCGCGCGCGTCACGGCGCCGACCACGAGTCGCGTGTGGTAGCACATCTGCCCCATCGTCACGGAAAGGGTGTCGGGCTTCCCCTGGACCACCATCCCCAAGGAGTCGCCTACGAGGAGAACCTCGATCCCCGCTTCTTCCAGGATGCGGGCGAAGAGCGCGTCATACGCCGTGACGACCGTGAGTTTCTTGCCGTCCCGCTTGCGCGCGAGGAGTTCGGGCACCGTCATCGGCATTACCCCAGGCCCGCTTTGGTCAGAATTTCTGGTAGTCGCTCAACCGCCTTGATCGCCATAATATGGACACCGTCGCAGTGCGGGCGCACTGCCTTGATGGTCCGCACGGCGATCTCCACACCGGCATCGGCTTCATGTTTGGGGCCGGCGGCGCGCAGTTCCGCGATCATCTCGGGGGGCACCGAGACCCCTGGAATGTTGGCGTTCATGAACTCGGCCATCTTGGCCGAGCGCAGGAGCAGAATGCCGGCCAGCAGCTTCACCTTCATCTTCCGAACGGCCTGCATGAAGCCCACAAACTTGTCCGGCTGATAGATTCCCTGCGTCTGCGTGAACTGGGCGCCGGCGCGTACCTTGGTTTCCAGCTTCACCAGCATCGGGCCGACCGGATCGGCCTCGGGGGTCACCGCCCCGCCGATGAAGAAGTCCGTGAGTCCATCGAGCTTATTGCCCGCGTAGTCGGTCCCGCGGTTCAGTCCGCCGACCATCTGCATCACCTGCACCGAATCGAGATCGTAGACCGGTTTCGCGTCCTTGTGATCGCCGACGGTCGGATAGTCGCCGGTCAAACAGAGAATATTGCGCATCCCCAAGAGATGCGCCCCCAGCAAATCCGACTGCATGCCGATCCGATTGCGATCCCGGCAGGTCATCTGCATCACGGGATCATGTCCCATCTCATAGAGCAACCGGCAAACCGACAGAGAACTGGCCCGCATCACCGCCGCGGTGCAGTCCGTAATGTTGACGCCGTGGACACGTCCCACGAGGGCCTTGGCATGGTCCAACAGCGCGCTGACGTTCGTGCCTTTTGGGGGATTGTACTCGACCGTCACGGCGAACTCGCCG
>FKKE01001703.1_pt2 | contig 16986 bp, 11 predicted proteins | sample 1106331 | NCBI WGS metagenome assembly FKKE01 (sample SAMEA3931202, study PRJEB13176) | freshwater metagenome | biome: Drinking water system; feature: drinking water; material: freshwater | place: China | collected 2013-02-06 | reverse complement strand
TTTCTACATCAATTGATCGGTGGCTGCGATAAAGATTGATGATTATCGCTATTGCCACTGCGGCCTCCGCTGCTGCGATGGTAATGACAAATATGGTGAAGAAAATGCCGTCAAGTTTCTCTGGATACAGGTACTTGTTAAACACCACAAAATTTATATTCACACTATTCAGAATCAGTTCTATTGACATCAGCATAGTGATCATATTACGACGTGTAAATAATCCATACATGCCAATAAAGAACAATGCAGTGCTTACAAAGAGTATATGTGAAACAGGTATATCCATTTTGACCTCACCCTCATTCCCTCTCCAAGGGAGAGGGAGGCCGGGCTTTAGTTTTTTAATTTATCAATGGTAATTAAGCATTTCATCTTTTGTTTTCTAATCGACATTATCAATAACTTTTGTTTCAATTTGTGTTTCCAAATTAGCTGGGCCATGTGTGTTGATGGCCTTCCCTGTTGGGGAAGGTCGGGATGGGGCCGGTGTTTTTATCGCTATCACGATACAACCAACCATTGCCGCTAATAATAGCATGGTCACTACTTCAAAAGGTAACACATAACCATTCTCACCTGTTTCCAGCATCTGGGTGCCTATTTTATGTACACTCCAGTCAAAAGGTTTGTTGCCGGCTTTAAAATCATTCTTGTAGATCAAATAATATGATAAAGCAAATCCAAAAAATACAGCTAATACTGATGCGATCGATCTTATGACCGGTGGCTTTGGCATTTCTTTTCCTGCTTGTTGGGTGAGAAATATTGAGAAAATGATCAATACAACTATACCGCCAACATAAACCACTATTTGAACTGCAGCAATGAATTCAACCTGCAACCAGAAATATAAACCTGCAATTCCGATCAATGAGAATAATAACCAAATAGCAGAACGGAATATCTTATTAGTAGTTACGGAAAGAATGGCTGTGCCCAGTATAAAAGCTGAGAGAATATAAAATATGATTTGCGATGCAGTCATTTTGGTTTTATTCTACCCCCTCCCGGATCTTACTTCCCGGGAAGTTTAAAATTTTTGTCAGTTCGGTTCTGTCGGTTACACTGTGTTCAAATGTTTGCGCCATTTTAATTGCGTTCGTGGGGCAAGCTTCTATACACAAATTGCAAAACGTGCAGAGCTCAAGGTGATATACAAACTTGTCGATCGCTTTTTTCTTTTTACCATCTGGTTGTATATCAAACTTTGTTACGATCTTAATTGTTGCATTAGGGCATGCTAATTCACAAGCTGTACAGCCCGTGCATGCATGCTCATTATTCTCATCATGAATCATCACTACTTCGCCCCGGAAACGTTCGGGCAAAACCAGGCTGTCTTTATTGTCCGGATATTGCTGCGTGATCTTCTCTTTACGATGACGCAAAGCATAGCCCCCGGTAACTTTCATCCCGGTAAGCAGCGATCTTACACCGCCAAGAACGTCTTTTATGTATTTGATCAAAAACATTTAATCTTCAAAATATTTAGCTGTGAGCTATGAGCTCTTCGGGTAAAAAGCTGAATAGCGAACAAAGCGTACATGAGTGCTCCGAAAGAATGCCTTCGGTACGACACAACGAAAGTTCAACCAGGGAACTGAAGTTGGTAACACTATTAATAATAGCTTAACAATGTAAAGAACTTAACTAATAAACAAAACCAATCCGATCTAAGTTGCCCTTTTCCCAAAGGGATTCGTTTCGGGTTTTAAAAATGCCAACCCATTATTGCCATTAATGTTGCCAATAAAATATTGAACATGCTTATTGGTAACAAATATTTCCATTCAAGATTCAGCAACTGGTCGATCCGGAGCCGCGGGAATGTCCAGCGGAACCACATGATCACAAAAATTAAAAAGAACGTTTTACCCATGAACCAAATGCTCGAAGGGATATAGTCCATGATCTCGTTGAACTTTGTTCCCGTACCGAAATGCAACGGCTGCCAACCTCCAAGAAAGAGGGTAGCACCAATAGCACACACAACAAAAATATTTGCATACTCCGCGAGGAAGAACAAGGCGAACTTCATTCCTGAATATTCTGTATGAAATCCTGCGGTGAGTTCTGATTCTGCTTCAGCCAGATCAAAGGGTGCACGGTTGGTTTCCGCAGTTACAGCGATCATAAAAATGATAAATGCGATCCATACAGGCAAGTGACCTTTGAAGATCCACCAGCCATCGGCTTGTGAATTTACAATTGTAGAAATTTTCAGATCGCCGGTAAGAATAACGATAACAAGAATAGCAAAGCCGGCGCTTAATTCATAACTCACGATCTGTGCGCCGCTACGCATAGCACCCAATAATGAATATTTATTATTGCTTGCCCATCCGGCCATCAATATACCGATCACTGATATACTTGAAACAGCAGCAACAAATAAAATCCCGATATTGATATCCCAGATCTGCAGCCCTTTGGCAAACATCAGCGGTGCCATGATCACCATAGCAGTGATCATTACAATGAAGGGAGCTACATTAAATAAAAATTTATCGGCACCATCGGGAGTCATACCTTCTTTCACCATCAGCTTTAATGTATCGGCAGCAGTTTGAAACATTCCGCCGGGCCCCACACGATTCGGTCCAAGTCGCAACTGCATCCAGGCAGAAACTTTTCTTTCCATCATGATCAATACAAGACCGAGCATTGCAAACAAACCGATGATACAAATACCAACGATGGCAAATTCGAACAGCATTGCCCATGTTGGACTGAATGTATCATTCAGCCATACATGAATACTGTTTGCTATGTTTTCTAAACTGGGCATTTATTTTTATACTTAATGCAAAACGCTGAATGATCTTAGTATTAAGCGTTAGGTTTTTTATCTGTCAATATCCGGTATCACCAAATCGATCATCGCCATTATTGCCACAAGATCACCGATCTTTCCGCCACGGGCCATATGATCCAATGCACTCAGGTTGCTAAAGCCCGGCGAACGGAATTTAATTCTATATGGCGTCGTTCCTCCTTCACTTACTATATACACTCCAAATTCTCCTCTTGCTGATTCTACTCTGGAATAGTATTCACCTTTTGGCAATTTCAAAACAGCTTTTGTTTTTGCTTGTATATCGCCTTCAGGAATGTTATCAATCAGTTGTTCTACGATCGATAACGATTGGCGCATTTCTTTCATCCGCACCATATATCTTGAATAGCAATCACCACCTGTTTCTATCGCTTCATCAAACTGCAGTTTGTTATATACTTCGTAAGGATATAGTTTCCGGATATCACAACTTACGCCGCTTCCTCTTGCTGTAGGGCCGGTGCAACCATAAGATATCGCATCTTCTTTTGAGAGATAACCAACACCTTTAACCCTGTTTTGAAAAATGACATTACCGGTGAGCAATTCATCATACTCATCGATCTTCTTTTTAAAATGATTGATGAATTCATGGACTCTTTTTTGAAAATTCGGGTGAATATCTGTCATCACACCGCCGGGCACCAGATAATTCATTGTTAGCCTGGTGCCACAATTTTCTTCCATGATATCATTGATCATTTCTCTTTCACGAAAAGCAAGAAAGAACGGAGTCAGTGCACCGATATCCATAGCAGCAGCGCCCCACCAAAGCTGGTGTGATGCCAGTCTTGTCAATTCATCCATCAACACTCGTATTACCTGGGCTCTTGGCGGCACTTCAATCTGCATCGCTTTCTCCACACATAAGCAACAACCATGATTATTGATATGTGACGAGAGATAATCCATTTTACTTGTTACATAAATGAATTGTCGAAAGGTCAAACTCTCACACATCTTTTCTATCGAACGATGAATATAGCCAAGATGCGGCTCCACTTTTTTAATGGTTTCTCCATTCAACGTAATGACTAAATGAAGTACACCATGCGTGGACGGATGCTGCGGACCGATATTGATCACCATATCGCCGAATACATCGGGTTCGCCGCTGCCAGGTTGTTTTAATATTTCAGTTTCCCGATACAAGTTTTTATCATTTATTATTAATTATTTCTAAACCGTAATAATTAATAACCAGTAATCAATATTTAAAGTTTGATCATGTTAACAGGGTCTTCAAAATCTTTTCGCATAGGATTTTTTCCTTCCCATCCATCGGGCAATATTAATAAGCGCAGATCCGGATGGTTTAAGAAAATCACTCCAAACAATTCGTATACTTCTCTTTCATGAAACTCTGCTGTTCTCCAGATATGCGATACAGTTTCTATTTCAGGCTTGTTCCTGTCTAACTGAACTTTAACCACCAATTGATGACGGTATGTGGTTGACTCAAGATGATACACCATAGAGAGGTGAGTTTTCCAATCCACACATGTCAGGCAAAACAGGTAATCAAAACTTAGCTCCCCCTTGCTTCGAAGAAGTTCCATTGCGGTAATAAAGTCAGCCGCTGTGAAATTTATATTCAACCATTCACCTGTTTCATCAAAGCTGGCGGCTGGAAATAAATCTGTAAGCTTTATTTTTAAATCTTCTTTTGTCATTAATCAAGAAGCTTTTTGATTCCCGATATCTATCGGGACGATTTTACTATCTTCTCTTATTTGTTCTCTTGTCAGTCCTTTTTTTATCTTTTGCTGCAAAGTGATCAAGGCATGTATCAACGCTTCAGGTCTTGGCGGGCAGCCGGCCACATATACATCAACGGGTATCACATGGTCTGCACCTTTTACCACAGAATAAGTATTGTAAAAGAAGGGGCCCCCACTAGTTGCACATGCACCCATTGCTATTACATATTTCGGATCAGCCATTTGATCATACAATCTTTTTAACACCGGTGCCATTTTATTTACAATGGTTCCTGCAATTATTATTACATCGGCTTGCCGCGGTGTAGCCCGTGCCACTTCAAATCCAAAGCGGCTCCAGTCATATTTTGCAGAAGCGGTGCTCATCATTTCTATAGCGCAACAACTTGTTCCAAAAACCAATGGCCATAAAGAATTACTTCTTGCCCAGTTGATCACATCGTCAAGTTTACTGACCAATACACCGCCACCCGGTGTCTGATGAACTTCCCCGGGAAAAGCAAGAGGTGAATCTGATTGAAACTTGTCGCTCATTTGATTTTTTATTGCCACTTTAATGCCCCTTTTTTATGTGCATACAGAAAACCCAGAAACAGAATGAAAAAGAAAATCATAATTTCTATTAATGCGATCCAACCTAAACTTTTAACAACGACAGCCCATGGGTAAAGAAATATCAGCTCTACGTCAAAAATCAGAAATATCAGGGCAAAAAGATAATATCCAACATTGAATTGTATCCAACTGGGGCCTTTTGTTGGCACGCCACACTCATACGGCTCTCCTTTTTGTTTATTCTTGGTTGCTTTTAAAACTACTTTTGAAATAAGCATTGCCATGCCGGAAAAAGCAATTGCTGAGATCATTAAAACAATGAGTGAGGAAGCACCCATAGAGTAATTAGATTTTTACGAATATAGTGAGTGTGTGTGAAATCCAAATATGAGAGTTATCAACGGAGAAATTGCGGAAAGTCATGTACTGTATTTATAATCATTAACCATACGATTCCAGGTGAATTGATTTTTTATCGTACCCTAATGCCAGGATCCTTTGCTTGGCCTCATCCAGCATATTTTTCCATCCGCACAAAAGAAATGATACTGGTTGTTTATTTGCACATATCTCTTCATAGATCGGATGAACATACCCTGTTCTTCCTTCCCATTGTTCGCGGGATAATGTTGGTATGTAATGAAAATTTTCCATTTCCTTATCGAGCTTTTTCATTTCTTCATAATATAGCAGGTCAATTTGTTTGCGGGTGCCATATATCAAATAAATGTTTTTGTGTGGGATGTTGTGATTTTTTATATGATGAGCCATGCTGCGGAACGGAGCTATTCCGGTACCTGTACAGATCATCACCAGGTCTTTTTGCAGATCATCATCATCTAATGTAAAAACTCCCTGTGGCCCTCTGAGTGTAAGCTCAGTTCCTATATCTACTTTATTAAAAAGATAAGTAGTTCCCAGCCCGCCTTCCAGCAAAACAATGACAAGCTCAAAAATATTTGTGCCATCCGGCCAGCTTGCTATAGAATAACTCCTTACCCGCTTATTGGGTTTATCAGCTATAGGAAGATCGAAAGTGATGAATTGGCCAGGAATAAAATCAAATTTTTCCAATTCAGGTACCTGGATCACAAAACGCCTTGTATTATATGTCTCCTGAATGATATTGATTACTTTTCCTGTTCTCCAGGGTTGAAGAGCCATAATTTTAAAATTTGTTCAAAATACAAAAACAACAAACAAGTATAGCCTGATATTGATTATTTGTGCACATGATTTGGATAAATAAAAACGGCATCCCTGTTACGGAACACCGTTTTTGCCTAATGGCAAGCAACCGAACTTTTAAAAGTAAATAAAATTCTGAAAGCACCAAATTTTATTGACGAACATCTGGATTGATTTCTTTCAACTTTTTTATTAGTAAATAATAAATTTTGTTTTTCCATAAATAGGAGATGACCAGTTCATTTGCCCGGGTGATTGTTCTGATATATTTTGAACGGATGACGGTGTCTTTACTTATTCCTTTGGGATAAGCAAGCAGTACTTTCTTTTTTGTAAAAGGCACCATCACTATTGTATCGTTTTTATCACTGCCAGTATAAATTATTTTTTTTACCGGTAGCCGGTCAATTGTTTCGGTTTTTATATCATGAGCTATACCAGAGATCCATAACCCCTTAATATCTATTTTTTCTGTTCCCGTCATTTCAAGATAGAACCAGTAATTATAATTTATCCGTGGTTTTCTTTCGGTGTGCTCTGTTTCATTTTCATTGGGAAAATTTGGCTCAATACCGGGGATGCTTGCTTGTTTGTAACCATGCAATTTTTTTACAGGGGGTTTTACCTGTATGAATCCAAATGATGAAATAAGAAAAAAAGAAACTGAGAATATCAGGAATGATCTTTTCATATATAATACAGATGCAATGATGAAGCTAGGATCACTAAAAGAACTGTTAAGAAAAACCCAGCTTCGGGGGCATATCTAACGGATGATCTTTTGAATATGACGATATTTTTTGTTGTCACTATAAATGCTCAACACGTAGGCTCCTTTTGGCAAACTGTTAATATTTATGATTCCATTTTGATAAGCCGTTTCGCTGCGATAGAGCTCCTGTCCCTGCATATTAAATATTTGTACTGATATTTTTCTCACATCGGTCTTTGTTCCGATACGGTACTGAACCATATTTTCTGCCAGGGTGGGATACACCGTGGTTATAAAGTCTTTATCATTTATTACAGGATTGCCGATGCCTGTTACAAGGTTAGGAGTTCCCAGGAAAGTATAATACATACCATTACCATGGGTGCCAACCACCATTACATTATCATCCGGACGGTAAGCCAATGAATTGATAACAGCAAAATTCAAAGTGGCTGCTCCTTCGCGTTGCCAATTGGGAACGCCAACAGGAGTTGACGATAATGTAGCGGAAAGATTTTCCACTGCAAACAAACCAGCGGCAGTGCCTACATAGTATTCTGTAACGGGATTATTAGCGGCATCTTTTTTTACCACGATCATACAACTGCGTGCAGATATGTAACCGGAAGAGGTTGTTCCTGCCAGGTTACCTTCCGCATCCCGCCAGGTAGGTGTTGCACTTTTTGCATTATTTGTCCATAAGATATTTACTACATTATTAAAATTGGAGCCAACAGTTCTTCCATAATTTGTAACCACGGCCATGATCTCATTGTCATTATTTGGATTTACTGCAATATCCTGGATATTCAAGCCTGAAATATTGATAGCAGAAGGAGTTATGTTTACCGGTGTGGTACTTGCTGCAGCATTTCTTGGATCATCAAGACGAAATATCCTTCCATCAGTGGTGCCAAAATACATTGAATGACTTGAGCCATAATTGCCGCGGCTGAATGCGATAGCCCTGATGGCAATAGTAGTTCCATTAGTGGCATTTACTGCGCTGCTTACACCGGTCAGTTCGGTCCAACCAGATGATGTAACCGTAGTAGCATTTGTAGTTCTGAACAGACGGTTGAAGTTTACATAAAAAAGATCATCAGTATTATCAGGATTCAATTTGAAATTGGTAACAAATTCGCCAAACTCAGTTGTGGAGCCTGAAAATGATGGCGTCAATCCATTCGGACGAATTTCAGTAGTGCTAAATACAGATTGAATTTGCCCGCGGCGAATACTTCCTAATTGAACTGTGCCAAATAAAAATTGTATGCCGGCATTTCTTTTTGATATACCCACGGAGCCGCCATCGCCACCGATCAAACGACGATGATTGTTACTATCTGATTGCGGAAGTCCTGCTATACCTGTTTTATCCCTGAACTGTGTACCATTATCCTGTGCGCCTCCAGCAAAATTATTTGCACCTGTTTCAGGATCAATTGTTACCCGATAGTATTGTAATGTCTGGTAATTATTTAAGTGTATCCATGAAACTGTTGATCCTGCAGCGGTAATGTCATTTGTTATACGTATGCCTCCATCATCAGCAGCTATCGCTTCATTAGCATTTGTTGGATTAAAAACCAGGTTATGAATATCGGGATGGCTGTTTGGATAAAAAGTAAGAGTTGGTAATGTATTTCCATAACCACCGATCCAGGAAGTAGCAGCTGTAGTAGCAAACCCATTTGTAGAGCGATACAAGCTGGTACCACCAAGGATTACAAAGTTTGGATCATTTGGTTTTACGGTTATAAAAAGATCATAACCGCCTTGTATAGTAAACGGATCAGTTGCATCATGATCGCCCCCGGGGAAATCCGGAAGGTTTGATGAAACATTTGTCCAGTTAAAACCTGAAGTCATATCTAATTTAAAAAGATCAGCTTCTTTGTTTCTGCCGCTACTAGTATTGGTAAGACCGTTTTCATAAACCACATATAAAATGTTTTCGTTGGAAGGGGCCACAGCCAGTAATGTTCTTCTTGTGGTATAAAATGGTGAGCCGCCAATATCCGTTGATGAATATGAATTTCCTCTCCAGCCGTCAACTGAATCTACTCCTAATGTTTGACCGCCTGCTAATCGTGTGTAAGAATTAAAATCGCCGGAAACCGATCTCCATACGCCACGTAATGTAAGATCAGCAGCCGCTCCTGTCATGGCTATGTATACTTTCCCGGTTGGTGATAGTATAACATCACATTGTCCGCCTGCAGCAAAACCCGGTACCGAGCTTCCAAATATTACCTGGAAAGTGGTGCCCCCATTTTGTGATCGCATAACCCGTCTGTGTCCAGCTACATATACATCACCATTTACCGGGTTCACATTTATCTTATGTACATAATCAAATGGATGATCAAATCTTTCCGGCACGCCTGGTGTAATGGGGTTTCCATTGAAATCGGTAATATTATTCAAAGGCAATCTTGTCCATGTAATACCATTATCTGTTGATTTCAATATTCCATGAGCAAGATATCCTGCACCGGTAGCATCGGTTGAGTTGCCCACATATTCACCTCCGCCTGCATACCATGTATCCTGGTTGCCGGGTCGGGGATCCTGTGCTATGGATGATACGTTATGAACTTCATTTGATGGTGTCACTCTTGTCCAGTTCGCTCCACCATCAGCTGACCGGAAAATTCCTCCGCTTATTCCTCCTGCCATTAATACCCTGTTTGTAGTTCCATTGTAACGCACATCATACGCAATTGCTCTTGTTCTTCCGCCATTATTATTGGGGCCGGCAGGGATATAATTATTTTGAATAGTTAATCTTGAAGTGGAAGAAGAAAAGATCCTTTCGGGAATTGTTCTTGAAAAATCGATCTCCTGGTCACGCAGGCCAAATAATGCTTCACCAGTTGTAGGATCTTTAACCATATCTGCTTCATATTTCCAACGCAGATATTGATAAGCAGCCTCATTCTCTTCAAAAAGTTCTTTTGTACTCCCGGGTTTCACTTTTGAATTATTCAGAACCAGAAAAGAAACAATTGTAAATATTATTACTGAGGCTAAAGATGCTATTATCTTCCTGTTCATATTTATTTTTTAGGATTTGGCAAGATACTTAAATCCGGTTCACCAAGTTAATTTGTGCAATGAGCAAATGTCATATTTTTGTTTTGGATGAGTGTACAGGACCTGATGAATTTATTCTACAATTCCCCCCGCCTTTTTCAATTGGCGGACAGGCTTTCTTTTTCCCAAAAACAAAAAATTTATCTTGAAAACCTGCAGGGCAGCTCACCCGAATTTTTTGCGGCCGCTATCTTTGAACATCCTTCCTGCACACAGTTTAATCATCTTATCGTATTAAATGATGCTGAAGATGCCGCTTATTTTCATAATACGCTTGAAAATCTGACCGGCGCTTTGGATCTGTTCTATTTCCCCTCTTCTTTTAAGCAGAGAAAAAACTTTACCCTGCTCAATAGCAGCCACGTGATGTTAAGGACAGAAGCATTGACCAGGATCGCTTCACAACTGAATACTGCCGGTAGTGTAAATAAAAAAGTGCTGGTCAGTTATCCTGAGGCATTAGTGGAGAAAGTGGTGGTTCCCGATACCATATCATCAAATATTGTTTTTATAAAAAATGGTGATACGATCGATACCGGAAACCTATTATTAAAATTGGGTGATCTTGGTTTTGAAAGAACGGATTTTGTTTATGAGCCGGGGCAATTTGCCCTTCGTGGTGGCATTCTTGATATTTATTCTTTTGGCAATGAAAAACCATATCGCATTGAGCTCTTTGGAAATGAGGTTGATTCGATAAGGATCATTGACCCGGAAACACAACTGAGTGAAAGAAAATTGTTGCAGGTTAGCATTATCCCAAATATTGAAACGCAGTTTGCTGATAAAGAAAAAATTTCGCTACTTGATTTTTTGCCAGAAAATACAATTGTATGGATCCGGGATGAAGCATTGGTGTTTGAAAGAATAAAAGTAGCAGAAGAAGAATTGGAAACTTTTTTTCAGAGTAAGCCAGAACGAAGATCAAAAGATGAACCAGACCAAACATTGCAGGCAAATTTTACCCGCAAAGATTTTACTCCGGTTGCAGAACTTGAAAAACAAATCAAGGAACATTCCTGTGTTTATTTTGGAGATGAGCCCGGAGAGGATCCGGTTTTTACAATTCAATCCAATACAAGACCACAACCCGCCTTCAATCGGCGGTTTGATCTGTTGATACAGGATCTGAAGAATTGGGAGCAAAAAGGATTTACTGTTTATTTATTTGCAGAAAACCCAAAACAGCTTGAAAGATTACGGATCATTTTTGAGGATCTGAAGAGTGATATTGTTTTTACTCCGGTCACAATTTCTATTCATGAAGGTTTTATAAATGAAGATCTGAAAATTGTTTGCTATACAGATCACCAGGTATTTCAGCGTTATCATAAGTATAAGGTCAAACAAGCATATAATAAGAATAAGGCACTTACCTTACGAACTCTGCGTGAACTACAACCGGGAGATTATGTAACACATATTGATCACGGCGTAGGAACTTTTAGCGGCTTGCAAAAGATTGAAGTGAATGGAAGATTGCAGGAGGCGGTCAGGATCATTTATAAAGATTCTGATATTCTATATGTCAATATCAATTCACTTCATAAAATAGCAAAATACACGGGTAAAGAGGGAACGATGCCCAAGATCAATAAGCTTGGCAGCGACGTATGGAACAAATTAAAAGATAAAACCAAGGCAAAGGTTAAAGAGATCGCATTTGACCTTATAAAATTATATGCAAAGCGAAAAGCGCAGCAGGGATTTTCCCATACTCCCGATAATTATTTGCAAACTGAGTTGGAGGCATCTTTTATTTATGAAGACACTCCTGATCAGAGCAAGGCAACAAGTGATGTAAAGAAGGATATGGAATCAGCATCGCCAATGGACAGGCTGATTTGCGGTGATGTTGGTTTTGGAAAAACAGAAATAGCTATACGTGCCGCCTTTAAAACCTGCATTGATGGAAAGCAGGCTGCTATACTGGTACCCACAACCATTCTTGCATTCCAGCATTATAAAACTTTCAGTGAACGATTAAAGGATTTTCCTGTAACAGTTGATTACATCAATCGCTTTAAATCGGCAAAAGAAAAAAAAGAAACACTGAAAAAATTAGAGGAAGGAAAGATCGAGATCATTATTGGTACACATGCATTGCTTGGAAAAGATGTGAAGTATAAAGACCTTGGTTTATTAATAATTGATGAAGAACAAAAATTTGGCGTTGGTCATAAAGAAAAAATTAAAACTATAAAAACAACAGTTGACTGTCTGACATTAACGGCAACCCCAATTCCAAGAACACTCCAATTCTCATTAATGGGGGCAAGAGATCTTAGCATCATCAATACACCGCCACCCAATCGCCAGCCGATACAAACTGAAGTGCATGTGTATAACCAGGACCTGATACGAGAGGCTGTTTATTATGAAACCGAAAGAGGTGGCCAGGTATTTTTTATTTACAATCGTATACAGGGTTTGCAGGAAATGGCTGATATCATCCAGGGATTATGTCCCGATCTGAGTGTTGGAATTGCTCACGGGCAAATGGAAGGACATGAACTGGAAAAACATATTCTTGATTTCATCGATAAAAAATATGATGTGCTTGTTTGCACCAATATTGTTGAAAGCGGTGTTGATATACCGAATGTGAATACCATCATTGTAAATAATGCACATCAGTTTGGACTAAGTGATCTTCACCAATTACGTGGCAGAGTAGGACGCAGTAATAAAAAAGCATTTTGTTATTTATTATCACCTCCCATGAGCACTTTGCCCGATGATTCAAGAAAACGGTTACAAACATTGGAACAGCATAGTGAGCTGGGAAGTGGATTTCAAATTGCAATGAGAGATCTTGATATCCGGGGTGCCGGCAATTTATTAGGTGGAGAACAAAGCGGTTTTATGGCAGAGATCGGTTTTGAAATGTACCAGAAGATACTCGATGAAGCGATCCGTGAGTTGAAGAGAAGCGAATTCAAAGAATTGTTCAAAGAAGAAATTTCAAAGCAAGATGATTTTGTGCAGGATTGTACAATTGATACTGATCTTGAAATTTTAATTCCTGATGATTATGTAGAAAACATTACTGAACGCTTATCTCTTTACCAGCGATTGGATAATTGTGAAACGGAAGAAGAGTTGCAATTGATGGCTGTGGAAATGAAAGATCGGTTTGGTCCGCTTCCGCAGGAAGTTGATGATCTTTTTGTTACTGTTCGCTGCCGCAAGCTGGCTGTTGATCTTGGTTTTGAAAAAATGAGCCTGAAAGATGAAACACTTCGTTGTTATTTTATTAACCGGCCCGACTCACCTTATTTTGAGTCACAAACCTTTCAGCAGATTCTTTCGTTTATACAAACGGGCACCAACAAAGCGAAGCTTAAGCAAAGCGGTAAATTATTTATCATGATCGTCAACGAAGTGAAGTCAATGGAAGAAATGCACCGTTTCCTGGGGATAATGCATAAATTTTGCTTTAAGGGCCAGCCTGTGAAGGTATAAAGGGGTTTTACGAATGGGGAGTGAGTAATTCCGGCCTGTTTTATTTACGTTTATTTGTTATTTTTAAAGATAAATCTGGCTATGAGAATCCATCCAATTCCTTTTAGTATTCTATGCTGTTTTTTCTCTGTGGTTTCCTTTTCACAAAAAGATACAAGCAGCGCTTTGCAACTTCGCAGCGGAAAATTTTTTCCTGAAAAAAATATTATCACAAATAATGTAAAAATCTTTACTGAACGATTACAAAAAGTAAACGGGAAGTCTTTTGCCATTCTTCAGTTTGATCAACTACCTACCGACACAAAGAGACAACAGCTATCAGCATCGGGAATTCAATTGCTTGAATATATTCCAAACAATGCTTATACAGTTTGCATTACAAAAAGCATTGATCATGCTATTTTACAAAACACCGGAGTAAGATCAATATTTGAATTAATGCCAGAGCAAAAAATGCATCCGGCAATGGCAAAGGGGATTTTTCCTTCATGGGCTATCAGAACTCCGGGCATGGTTGATGTCTGGATCAGTTTTCCCAAAACAATTTCTTTTGATGAGATAAAAAGTTTATTGACGGAGAAAAATATTCCTATCACATCATTTCAATACAGCAGGTACAATGTTATTGGATTAAAAATTTACCGTAACCGTCTTACTGAAGTTGCCTCATTTCCCTTTATCGAATACATAGAACCGGCGCCGCATGGCCCGCAAACTTTGAATTATATCGCTAAGCAAAATTCAAGGGGTAATGTATTAAATGCCGCTGCAGCCGTGGGTGGTTATGATCTGAAAGGTAATGCAGTAGTGATCGGTGTGGGTGATGATGCTGATCCGCAATATCATGTTGATTTTACAGGCAGGTTGATCAATTTCGGTCCTGCAGGATATAATTATCATGGCACACATGTACATGGTACAGTTGGAGGCGGGGGAATTGCCGGTGAACAATATGCTGGATATGCTCCACGATCAACAATGATCACACAATACCTTGCCGGTATCATTGAGAATGCGCCAACTTATGTTACTGATTATGGTATGGTGCTTACCAATAATTCTTACGGCGATGTTGTTGGTGATTGTTTTTATATGGGCTATTATGATCTGACAAGCTCTGTTCTCGACCAGATGGCGATCGATCTTCCAAACCTTCAGAATGTTTTTGCTGCTGGTAATGATGGAGGATTAACCTGTTTAAGTTATCCTGCTTCATTTGGCACTGTGTTGAGCGGGTATCAATCAGCAAAAAATGTATTAACTGTTGGGGCAACAAACAGAATCGGAACGGTAACAGGTTTTTCAAGCCGCGGACCCGTAAAAGATGGAAGAATAAAACCCGAAGTGATGGCAGATGGTCTTTTTACCACATCATCTGTCAACTCGCCTGATGATGGTTATGGAGTACAACAAGGAACAAGTATGGCTGCCCCGGCAGTTACAGGTGGACTTGCCCTGTTATATGAAAAGTACCGGTCACAAAACAGCGGAGCAAATCCCAAAAGTGGTTTGATGAAAGCATTGCTTTGTAATGGAGCTTCTGATCTTGGCAATACCGGACCTGATTATACCTATGGTTTTGGGTGGATGAATTTGTTACGTTCAGTTGATATGCTAAATAATAACCGTTATTATATTTCAACAATAAATAACAGTGGAAATAATCCGCATTCTATTTCAGTGCCTGCAAATACTGCGCAATTGAAAGTAACACTTTACTGGAATGATCCGGCAGCAACCGTTTTTGCCGCACATACATTGGTAAATGATCTTGATCTTGAGATCAGTTCACCATCAATGGTTTTGCCTTATAAGCTGGATACACTTCCGGCCAATGTAAATAACGCAGCCACGCAGGCGGCCGATCATATCAACAACATTGAACAAATTGTAATAACTAATCCTGCCAATACTACATATACCGTAAACGTGAAGGGAACGGGAGTTTCTTCCGGTCCGCAGGAATATTTTTTAGTATATGATATCATTCCTGTTGCAACGAGAATAGTATATCCGGTAGGAAATGAAACATTTGTTCCGGGTGAGACAGAAACCATTCAATGGGAATCATATGGCGATCCGGCAAATACTTTTTTAGTTGAATATTCAACAAACAATGGCGGTAGCTGGACAACTATTAATGCTTCTGTGGCCGCAAATGTGAGAAGACTTGATTGGGTGGTACCGAATGTTCAATCATCCCAGGTATTAATAAGAATTACTAGAAACAGTACAGCATATATAAGTACAAGTTCAGCTTTTACAATATTGGGAATGCCCACTCTTACACTCTCATCAACACAATGCGAAGGATATTTCGCATTTGAATGGACAACAGTTACCGGCGCCACCGATTACGAAGTATTTCAATTGCAGGGAACAGAAATGGTTTCTATTGGAACTACCGGCCTGACAAGTTATACTTTATCCGGCCTGTCATCGGATACTGAGTATTGGGTAACGGTTTGTGCAAGATTAAGTGGTCAGCGGGGAAGAAAAGCATTTGCTATAAAACGAACACCCAATTCCGGTTCCTGTACCGGAATTATATCTGATAATGATCTAAAAATGGATTCGATCATTGCTCCTGTTTATGGAAGATTAAATACCTCTACTGCATTGACAGCAACGACAACTGTTTCCGCAAGAATAAAAAATCTTGACAATGCCAATGTAACCAGCTTTAAAATGCGGTACTATGTAGGTGGAAGTCTGGTGATAGAAGACAATGTTTCGGCTACGGTAACACCGGGCAGTACCTATACACATAACTTTTCTTTGCCTTATGATTTTTCTGCTGCCGGTAATTATATTTTAAGAACAGAAGTTGAAAACACAACAGGGGTGGATCCCGTTAGTGCAAACAATTCGATCACTGATACTATCCGGCAATTAAATAATAGCCCTATCACATTACCCTTCACAGATAACCTGGAAACTGCAATATCACGGCAGTATAATAAAAACAGGTTTGGTGTAGCGGGTATTGATCGTTATGATTACACAAATACATTCACTCTTGGAAGATTAAGCACATTCTTAAACAGTGGAATGGCCTATTCAGGTACTAAATCATTGCTCCTTGATCTCAATGGTTGGAATGGAGGTTCAGGTAATACAAACTTTATTTATGGAACCTATAATTTAAATGGAGTAAATGCAGCAATAGTAGATATGCGGTTGGATTTCCAGTTTAAATCTCATGGCGATAGTGTTGTAAATGCAAATAATAAAGTCTGGATAAGAGGAGATGATTCGCAACCCTGGGTAGAAGCCTATACACTTTCATCAAACGGGAATGTGCCGGGTGTTTTTAAAAGAACAGCAAGTATTGAAATGTCTGATCTGTTGATAGCGGCATCCCAAAATTTCAGCAGCAGTTTCCAGGTCCGGTTTGGTCAATTTGG
>FKKE01000978.1_pt1 | contig 17130 bp, 14 predicted proteins | sample 1106331 | NCBI WGS metagenome assembly FKKE01 (sample SAMEA3931202, study PRJEB13176) | freshwater metagenome | biome: Drinking water system; feature: drinking water; material: freshwater | place: China | collected 2013-02-06 | reverse complement strand
CGCAGCGCCGGTGGTCGAGCAGTGGCGCCAGGGAGGCCCAACTCTTTTCGTTCATGCGGTTGCCCTCGTCCAGCACGCAGACGCCGCCGGTCAGCATGGCCGTCACCAGCGCAGACGCGTGGTAGGCGATGGCGCCGGACTCGGCCAGCACCGGCGTGACCAGGAGGTCTTCGGGGCGCGTATCGGCCGTGCATTGGAAAATATAGAGCGGTTGCTTTCGCTCGCGGGCCGCCGACATGGCCAGGGTGGTTTTCCCGATACCCGGGTGGCCGGTGACTCGGGGCGAGAGGGGAAGGTCCCGCGGATCGACGGTCAACCAACAGGCGAGCAATTGCTTGAGAATGTCTTTTTCCCCGATCCACTCGGGGGTGGTCTGGATCGGCGGAGCGAGTCGGAGCGAGACCCCATCCACGACCTGTGAGCGGAGCGCCGTACGACTGGGATCGGTGGACATATATTCTGCAGGACCGAACGAGGAGTTACCGGAAACCTATCATAGGGCCCAAGGTGGGTCAAACCAGTCTTTTCAATGGGTTCGGGGATTTCCACTTTGACAATGAGAGCCCCGCGGCACTATTCTTAACGATTCCGCATTGAACGGAACCGGCCTTCCGACTGTCAAGGTGGCCGGTGACCGAGAGCGACATTCTTTCAGCAGGAGGAGAAGGATATGAAGAGAGGATGCCTCATGAAGAGGCTGGTGAGCGCGGGCCTATGCGGACTGATGCTCTCGGGCTGTGTCATGGCCGAGAAATACGAAGCGGAAAAGGCCCGGAGTCTCAATTTTCAGCGGTTGCTGGCTCAGGAAGAGAAGCGGACCGGCGAGCTGGATTCCGAGCTCAAGCGGACCAAGGCGGCGGCCACGGACGTCGAGGCCAAGAATCGCGAGTTGGGGGCGCAGTTGCAGGCGGTGCGGGAACAGTTAGTGAAGGTCCAGGAAGACTCGGCCGCCACGATCAAAGCCGTGCAGCAGCAACAAGAAGACATGACCAAGGCCCCGCGGCTTGCGGCAAAGCCCAAGAAGCCCGCCAAGGCCGCAGCGACGTCCTCGTCCCTGGACCCGTTGCTGTCGAACGATGCCTTGCTCGCGGCGCCGGAGCCCGGCGCGCCGACGGGTGGAAAGTCAGCCCTCTATCACCAAGTGAAGCCGGGAGAAACGCTCTTCAAGATCTCGAAACGCTACAACGTGCAGATGAAGTCCCTGCGGACGTGGAATCGGCTCGAGAACGACCAACTCGAAGTCGGACAGAAACTGGTCATCGGGTACGAATAACGAGTATGGCGCGCACGCCTGTCTATTCCCTCAGCTTCAACGAGTTCCGCGAGTTGGCCGATCGCGGGAATCTCATCCCACTGTACCGGGAGATTCTGGCCGACTTCGAAACGCCGGTCTCGGCCTTCGCCAAGATCGACCATGGGCCCTCCGCCTATCTGCTGGAGAGCGTGGAGGGAGGCGAACATTGGGGGCGCTATTCGTTCTTGGGGTGCGGCTCGCCCTTGGTGCTCAAAGAAGAACGGGGCCTGTGCGTGCTTTCGCGGGGAACGAAGGTCACGCGCGCGCCGGTTGCGGCGAATCCCCTGGACCATTTGCGGGAGCTGATGGCGGAGTACCGGCCGGTCACGGTGCCGGGGCTTCCGAGGTTCGTGGGCGGCGCCGTCGGCTACCTTGGCTACGACCTCGTCCGCCATTTTGAAGACATCGTGCCCCGCCGGAAAGACTCATTGGAATTGCCCGAGTTTGGATTTTTGCTCACGGAAACGCTGCTGATCTTCGATCGGGTCGCCCAGACGATCAAAGTCGTTGCCAATGCCCATGTGCCGTCGCGGAGCGAGGTCGAGCTGCGACGCGCCTACCGGGAAGCCGCCGGCCGGATCGAGCGGATGATCGCCCGACTCAAGCAGCCGCTCCGCCGGAGCCGGCCCAAGCAACGCCGCTCGCCGCTGACCTTCACCTCGAACATGAGCCGAGCCGAGTTCGAGAAAATGGTCGTGCGCACGAAGGACTACATCCAGGCGGGCGATATCATTCAGGGCGTGCTGTCGCAACGGTGGGAGACGAGGATTCAGACCACCCCGTTCCAGATCTACCGGGCCCTGCGGGCCGTCAACCCTTCGCCCTACATGTACTACCTGCGCGTGGCGGGGGTCGAACTGGTCGGGTCGTCGCCTGAGACCTTGGTGCGCTGCGAAGAGGGAACGATCGCTGTCCGGCCCATCGCCGGGACCAGACGGCGCGGCGACACGGACGAGAAAGACCGCGTCTTGGAGCGGGAATTATTGGCGGATGCAAAGGAGCGGGCCGAGCACATCATGCTGGTGGACCTCGGGCGCAACGACGTCGGCCGTGTGGCCAAGACCGGCACGGTCCGCGTCGAGCAGTTGATGCGGGTGGAACGCTACTCGCATGTCATGCACATCGTGTCCGACGTGACCGGGGAACTGGACCCGGGCCGCAGCGTCTATGATGTCATGAAGGCCTGCTTTCCGGCCGGCACCGTCTCGGGCGCGCCGAAGATCAGGGCGATGCAGATCATCGAAGAACTGGAGCCGACGAGGCGCGGGCCCTATGCCGGGGCGGTGGGCTACGTCAGTTTTTCAGGCAATATGGATACCTGCATCAATATCCGCACGATCGTGATCAAGGGCAACAGGGCCTACATTCAGGCCGGGGCGGGGATCGTCGCCGACTCCGATCCGGATCGTGAATACGACGAGACCTGCAACAAGGCCAAGGCCATGATGAAGGCCATCGAACTGGCGGAGCGGGGACTGGAATGAGTAGGCGAGCGGCAAGGGGCGAGAGGCTAGAGGTGCGATCATGAGAAGGAAGAAAGTGGGACTCGGGTTTCACTCGCCACTCGCCTCGTGCCTCTAGCCGGCAATTTCTTTATGCTCTTGATGATCGACAACTACGATTCGTTTACGTACAACCTCGTGCAGTACTTCGGGGAATTGGGCGAGGATGTACGGGTCTACCGCAACGACGCCATTGCGGTGGACGACATTGCCGCCATGGCCCCCCGGCGGATCGTCATCTCGCCGGGACCCTGCACGCCAAACGAAGCTGGCGTCTCCATTGAGACGATTCGGCGCTTTGCCGGGACGCTGCCCCTGCTGGGCGTCTGTCTCGGGCACCAGTCCTTGGCGGCGGCCTTCGGCGGTCGCGTCGTGCGGGCCGGGCGACTGATGCACGGGAAGACCTCGATGATCAGGCACGACGGCAAGACAATCTTTCGCGACCTGCCGCAGCCCTTTGAAGCGACCCGCTACCATTCGCTGTTGGTCGAACGAGAGAGTCTCCCGGATTGTTTCGAAATTTCGGCTGAGACGGAGGAAGGTGAAATCATGGGATTGCGGCACAAGACCCTGGGCGTCGAAGGGGTGCAATTTCATCCCGAGTCGATCCTGACCGCCGCCGGGAAAGATTTGTTGAGGAATTTTCTGAAACTCTAGGCAATGGGCAAGAGGCTATGGGCTATAGGTCAGATTGTCTTGCCTCCAGCCGATCGCCTCGCGCCTCTATCCGTATGCCCTATCGCCCCTCGCCCATTGCCCCGAGCCCATAACCCATAACCTGTCCTATGCTCACCGACCTCATCGCCAAGCTCGCCGACCGCCAGGACCTGCTCGAAAAGGAAGCGGAGGAGGGGCTGCTCGAGATCATGGAAGGCAAGGCGACGTCCGCCCAGATCGGCGCGTATCTGATGGGGTTGCGCGTGAAGGGCGAGACGGTCGACGAAGTCGTGGGCTCGGCCAAGGCCATGAGGCAGAAGGCCGTGCGTCTCCGGGTGGCCAGTCCGATGGTCGTCGATACCTGCGGGACGGGCGGGGATCGCGCCAATACGTTTAACATCTCGACGACCTCAGCGTTCGTGGTCGCGGGAGCGGGCTTGACGGTCGCCAAACATGGCAACCGATCCGTCTCCTCTCGGTCCGGCAGCGCCGATGTCCTCAAAGCCCTGGGAGTTCGGATCGATCTGACGCCGGACCGCATCGGCGACTGCGTGAACGAAGTCGGCATCGGCTTCCTGTTCGCGCCGCTCTTTCACGGGGCCATGAAACATTGCGCGGCGCCGCGCCAGGAGATGGGGATCCGCACGATCTTGAACATCCTGGGCCCGCTCACGAATCCCGCCGGGGCTTCGGCGCAGGTGATCGGAGTCTACGAGGAACGCCTCACGGAGTTGCTGGCGCGCGTCTTGATCCAACTGGGCACGCAACATTGTTTCGTCGTGCACGGCATGGACGGCCTGGATGAGGTGACGCTGACGGACCGGACGCGGGTCTCCGAGGGGAAGGCCGGGGTGGTCACCAGCTATTTCATCGAGCCGAAGGATGTGGGCGTGGGGCGCGTGCGCCCCAAGGAGTTGGTCGGCGGCGGGCCGGACGAGAATGCGGAAATTACGCGCTCGGTGTTGCGCGGGGCCAAGGGGCCCAAGCGCGATGTGGTCTGTTTCAATGCCGCGCTGGCGCTCGTCGCCGGCGGGAAGGCGAAGACCGTGCGGGACGGGTTTGAGGCGGCGGGCAAGGCGATCGAGTGCGGGGCGGCGATGGACAAGTTGGAGCGGCTGATCGCCTTCACGAATAGTTGAAAGAGGTCATTGGTCATCAGTCAATGGCGAGGCGCAAGGGATAATAGTCATGGTTATCGGTCATTGGTGAGGGCGTGCTTCGTTCCGTGCAATGGACTAATGACTTCTTCTCCCTTCCAATGACCAGTGACCAATGACGGGGTTCCACCGTGATTCTCGATCGGATTTTGGAGCATAAGAAGGCGGAGGTGCGGCGGAAGCAGAGCCGCGGCTATCGGTCCGAGCTCAAGGCCAAGATCCGGGATCGCGAGCGTCCGATGGGATTCGCCGTCGCCTTGGAAGCGACCAGGCGGCCGGAGTCGCCCGCGCTCATCGCCGAGGTCAAGAAGGCCTCGCCGAGCCTCGGCCTGTTGCGGGAAGAATTCAAAGACACGTTCGAGCCGGTGGAGATCGCCAAGCGGTACGGCGAGCACGGCGCGTCGGCGCTTTCGGTCCTGACCGACGAGATGTTTTTTCAGGGCAGCCTCGACTATCTCGCGGCCGTGAAGGCGGCGGTGCGGTTGCCGGCGCTCAACAAAGAGTTCATGGTCGACGAGGTTCAGTTTTATGAAGCCCGCGCCTACGGCGCCGATGCGGTGTTGCTCATCGTCGCGGCCTTGGAGCGGCGGCAGATGGTGGAGTTCTTTGCGCTGGCGAAGGAATTGGGGCTCGACACCTTGATCGAGACGCACCACGAACGAGAGCTGGATACCGTGCTGGAATGGGTGCCGGAGGCGCGACTGATCGGGATCAACAATCGCGATCTCAAAACTTTTTCGACGGACCTCGGGGTGACCCTGCGACTCGCCAAGCGCGTGCCATCGGACAAGGTGGTGGTGAGCGAAAGCGGGATTCACAAGCGGGATGATGTGCGCCGATTGGTGGAAGCGGGTATCCACGCCATGCTCGTCGGCGAGTCGCTGATCCGCGCCGACGACATCGGGGCCAAGATGGCCGAATTACAGGGAACGAGCGCGGCGCGCGCAGAGGCCTGATTGGTTCGAGGGTCCGAGCCACCGCCATGTCGAATTCGGTCGAGTCCTACACCCCGGGCTACAGCGCGACGGCGGTCCGGTACATGCGGCGTCGGCACGCCGCCCGCGATGCCGCCTTCGTGCTGCCGCGGCTCAAGCCGGGGATGAGTGTCCTGGACTGCGGCTGCGGTCCCGGATCGATCACGGTGGGGCTCGCCGAGGCGGTTGCGCCTGGGGCGGTGGTGGGTGTCGACGTCGAGCCGACGCAAATTGAATTGGCGGACCGGGCGGCTGTCGATCGCAGGCTGTCAAATGCGCGGTTCCACACCGCCAGTGTCTACCAGCTTCCGTTCCCGGACCGTTCGTTCGACGTGGTGTTTGCCCATGCGCTCTTCGAGCATCTCGCCGAACCATTGGATGCACTGTTGGAGGTCCGGCGAGTCCTCAAACCGGGAGGCCTCGCGGCCATCGCCAGCCCCGATTGGGCCGGGAATCTCATGGCGCCTCCGGATGCGGAGGCGCAGCGAGCTGTCGAGGTCTTTCAGTCCATTCAACGGCGGAATGGAGGGAACCCGCAGATCGGACGAGAGCTCGGACGTCTGGCTGAGGAGGCGGGATTCACGAAAATACGGCTGTCGGCGATCTACGACTGCTATGAGGATCCGACGCTGGCTGCCGATCTGCTGGCGGAGCAGATTGAAGCCCATGTGGGCAAGCAGATCGTCTCGGGTCCAGGGCTCGATCGCGCCGAGGTCGGCGGGCTCTGCCGGGCGCTCCGCGCCTGGTCTCGACAGCCGGCCGTCCTGTTCGCGCAGACTTTTGTGGAAGTAATCGGGTTCACCGAGTCATGAACGGGATCAAGATCAAAATCTGCGGCATCACGAATGCCGACGATGCCAAGGTGGCCGTTGAAGCCGGCGCCGACGCCGTGGGCTTTGTGTTCCATTCGGCGAGTCCGCGACGTGTCGAGCCGGATGCCGCGCGCGCGATCATCGCGCAACTTCCTCCGTTCGTCCTGCCGGTCGGCGTGTTCGTGAACGAAGAGGTGAAGGTCGTCCGCGATATCATGGATGCGTGCGGCTTGGCGCTGGCGCAACTGCATGGCGATGAAACGGCCGCCTATTGTGAATCGCTCGGCCGGCCGGTGCTGCGCGCGATTCGGCTCAAAGATCGAGGCAGCCTCCTGGCGCTGGCGGAGTATAAGGGGCGCGCCCGTGTGCGGGGTTTTGTCCTCGACGCTTTCAGCGAGTCGGCCTTCGGCGGCACGGGTCGGGTGGCGGATTGGGTCTTGGCGGCCGAGGCGGCCAAGGCGGCGCCGGTGCTGCTGGCCGGCGGATTGACGCCGCAGAACGTGGGCGAGGGAGTTCGCCAGGTCCGCCCCTACGGTGTCGATGTCAGCAGTGGTGTCGAGGCCAGCCCGGGCAAGAAAGACCAAGCCAAGATGAGAGACTTTGTGCAGGCCGTTCGGCTTGTCTCTGTCTGACGAGCTCTCTATACTGCGGACTCCTAAAGAGAGGTTAAGGCTGAGGCTGAGGTTCAGGATGAGAAGTGATGCGCACGGATCAGTTGGCATTCTTAGCCCGTCCGTCTTTGCCCCTTAGCCTCAACCTAAACCTCAACCGCATTCTGTAGAATGATGAATCTGCCAGATTCGCGAGGACGATTCGGAGCGTTCGGCGGGGCCTATGTCCCGGAGACCCTGGTGCCGGCCCTCCAAGAGCTGGAAGCGGCCTATGGCCGCGCCAAGAAAGATCGCGCCTTTCAAGCAGAATTCGCCTCCTACCTGGCCCACTATGTCGGCCGGCCGACGCCGCTCTTCTATGCGGAACGGCTGACGAAGCGATTGGGCGGCGCCAAAATCTACCTCAAGCGCGAAGACCTCTGCCACACGGGCGCGCACAAGATCAACAACTCGCTCGGGCAAGCTCTGCTCGCGCGGCGCATGAAAAAGCCGCGCGTGATCGCCGAAACCGGCGCCGGGCAGCATGGGGTGGCGGTGGCCACGGTGGCCGCCATGTTCGGGCTGCAGTGCGAAGTCTACATGGGCACCGAGGACATGCAGCGGCAAGCCCTCAATGTCTTTCGCATGCGGCTCTTGGGCGCCACCGTCACCGGCGTGGATGCCGGCAGCCGCACGTTGAAGGATGCGATCAGCGAGGCCATGCGGGATTGGACGACCAACGTGCGGCATACGCACTATATTCTGGGCTCGGTGCTCGGCGCCCATCCCTATCCCATGATGATCCGTGATTTTCAGGCGATCATCGGACGCGAAGCGCGCAAGCAGATTCTGGCGGCCGAAGGACGGCTCCCGGACTATTTGGTGGCTTGTGTCGGCGGCGGCAGCAATTCCATCGGGCTCTTCCATGCTTTTCTGCCAGATCGCCGGGTGCGGATGGTCGGCGTGGAAGCAGCCGGATTGGGCGTCGCGAGCGGTAAGCATGCGGCGCGGTTTGCAACCGGAAAGCCGGGCGTGTTGCACGGCACGATGACCTACCTGTTGCAGGATGAAGACGGGCAGATCAACCTGACCCATTCGGTGTCGGCCGGACTGGACTATGCGGCCGTGGGACCCGAACACAGCTGGCTGCATGAGACGAAGCGGGCCCGCTACACCTCGGCGACGGATGAGGAAGCGCTCTCGGCCTTCGATCTGTTGGCGCGCGAAGAGGGCATCGTGCCGGCCTTGGAGAGCGCCCACGCGATCGCCGAAGTGGTGAAGCTGGCGCCGACGCTCAGCAAGCGCCAGGTCATCATCGCCAATCTCTCGGGCCGCGGCGACAAGGATGTGCAGCAGGTGGCGAGGCTCCGCGGCGTGACGCTCTGAAACCCGTGACGCGTAATCCGTAATGGGTGAACAGTGAAGCGCAAGAATAAAACAAAGGCTCGGCGAGGCGCTGTACCCCAACCCTCAGCCCTCGGCACTCAGCACTCAGCACTTCACGCGAATCGCATCGACACCACCTTCGCCCGCTTGAGAGGGAAGGGCGAGAAGGCGCTCATCGCCTATCTCATGGCTGGCGACCCCTCGCTGCAAGACACCGAACAGCTGGTCTTGGCTCTGGAACGGGGCGGCGCCGATCTGATCGAACTGGGCGTGCCCTTTTCCGATCCGATCGCCGATGGTCCGGTCATCCAACAGGCGGCCGAGCGGGCGCTTCGCTCCGGGGCCTCGCTGCGGAAGATCCTCGCCACCGTCAGGACCCTCCGCGCCAGCACGCAGATTCCGCTCGTGCTCATGGCCTACTACAACACGATCCGCGCCATGGGCGAGGCGGCCTTTTGCCGGGAGGCCGTGCAAGCCGGTGTCGACGGCCTGATCGTCCCGGATATGCCGCCGGAAGAATCAGGTCCCCTGGGCCCGGCCGCCGCTGAAACCGGGTTACGGCTGATTTTTCTCCTGGCGCCCACCAGCACGACTGCGCGGCGAGCGACGGTCGCCAGGTGCGCGAGCGGATTCGTCTATTATGTGTCGCTCACGGGGATTACCGGGGCGAAACTGACCGACCTCGCCGACGTCGAGAAGAATGTCACCCGGATCAAACAGGTGTCCGACCTGCCGGTGGCGGTCGGCTTTGGCGTGGCCACCCCGGACGACGCCGCGAAGGTCTCCCGGCTGGCCGACGGGGTCATTGTCGGGAGCGCCATCGTGAAGGCGATTCACGCGCATGGCCAAGATGCGCGCATGCCCGACGCCGTCGGCGACTTGGCCCGGTCCCTCAAGCGGGCCATGGGGCCGGCCTCTTCACCCGTGGTGGGCTAACCACTCCGTTTTCCAACCGTTCTCGCCGTCACGCCCCCGTTTCCCTTCCTTGCTGCTTGTTGGGCTTCAGTCTGAGCGATCCCATGCCGACAGAGTAGGGGGAGGGCTTCGTCCTATGTCGGCCTCGCGTCCACGCAAGCAACCAGTCGTATCCCGGTCTCGAGTGAAACCGCCCAAAGCCACTGCGGCGGCGGCCAAGCTCGAGCTGGTGAGCTTCGCCGAGCTCTCGAAGTTGGTGATTCCCAGCGGGATACAGCACCGGCTGCTCGATATGATTCGGGTGGCGGCCGAGCAGCATCGCCCCCTGGGGGACGTGGCCAGCGTTTGCTTGCGAATGGTCTTGGAGTTGAGCGACGCGAGCGCCGCGGCCGTCTATCTCAAGGATGAACAGACGGGAGCCCTCTATTGCCTGGCGGTCGACGGGGTTTGCGAGGATGGCGATCTGATCAAATGGGATGGGCTCGTCGAGCGGGTCATGGAGTCGCGGCAGGTGCTCACGTCAGGCGGCATATCGGCCTTGCCCTTGGAGCGTGGCGGACACGTGGAAGGCGTACTGGTCTTGCAAGGCTTGCCGAAGGGACTGGTGCGCAAGCGAAAGGTCGGCGAAAGCCTGGTCGATCTGGCGGCCTCAAACCTCGCGGCGAGCGTCGACCATGCCCGCTTGGTGCAGAAATACGCGCAAAAGGTGGTTCGACTGCAGCAGTTGGAGCGGGTGAGCGAGGTCCTCAATCAGGTGAGCGACGAGGGGCGGGGACTGCAGCCGGTCATGCAGCCGATCCTGAAACTCGTGGGCGCCGAGGGCGGAGGGATCTTCCTGACGAAGGAAACGGCGGGGGGGCTGGAGGCGGTGGTCATCGAAGGAAGCGACCGGCTGCGATGCTCGCAGAAGTGGGAGGCGGAATGTGGGGCCGCGGCGGACATGGTGCGCCGCGTCGGCCGGCCGTGGAATATCGGATCGGGGGAGTCGGGTGCGGCGCCTCCCGCCGAGACCATGGACGGCGAGCCGGCGCCATCCTGGTCCACGTTCCGATATGCGGTCGGGATGCCGATCAGAACGCGTACGGATGTCATCGGTGTCCTGCTGGTGGTCGATCGCACGGACGGCCAGCCCTTCAGCAACTGGGATGTCGCGGAGCTGTCCAGCGTGGCCAACCACATCGCCTACGTCGTCGACAATGTGCGGTTGATCAAGCGGTCGGAGCGGTCCATCCAACGGCTGCAGCGGCTTCAGGAAATCAGCGGGATTCTCTCGTCCAGCCTGAATCAGCGGGAAGTGCGCAGTCTGGCCATGCATGCGGCGACCCAGGTGGTCGATGCCGAGACCGGCTCGTTGTTGCTGCTCGACTCCGACACGAACGAACTCTATTTCGACGTGGCGTTGGGGGAGAAGGGCGAAGTAGTCCGGCAGATTCGCCTGAAGGTCGGGGAGGGCATCGCCGGACATGTGGCGCACACCGGCCAACCCCTGCTGATCGACGATGTGCAGAACGACCCGCGCTTCGCGCGAACCGCCGATAAGACGAGCGGATTTGTCACCCGGAACATGGTCTGCGTGCCGGTCACCGTGCATGACAGAATGCTCGGCGTCCTGCAGGCGATCAACAAGCGGAAGGGCGGCCGATTCGACGAGGGGGATCTGCAAGACTTTATCGGGCTTGGCCAGCAGGTCGGCATCGCCATCGAGAACGCGAACTTGTATGAAGAGATCAATCGGCTGTTCGAGGGGTTCATCAACGCGAGCGTGCTGGCGATTGAAAGCCGCGATCCCACCACGAGCGGGCACAGCGCCCGCGTGGCCCTCCTGAGCTGCGCCTTGGCCGAAGCGGTGTCGTCCGTCGACGACGGCCCCTACGCCGAGCTCTCGTTTGGGGCGGACGCGCTCCGGGAGATCCGCTACGCGGCGATCCTGCACGACTTCGGGAAGGTCGGCGTCCGCGAACATGTGCTGGTCAAGGCCCGCAAGCTGTTCGAGGGTGACCTCGGTCAGGTGAGGGCCCGCTTCGACTTCATCAAGAGGACGTTCGAGCTGCGCGCCATGCAGCGGAAGCTGGAGATCGTCGCATCCGGAGAATCCCCGCGCACGACCTTACTGGCGGAGGTCGATCGCAATCTGGTCAAGCAGTTGGCGGAAGCGGACGGCATCCTGAATTTTGTCTTAGCCTGCAACGAGCCGGCGATGCTCCGCAAGGACGGGTTGGAGCGGCTGCACGACATCGCCGCGATGCAATTCGACTACTTCGGCCAGCCGCGGCCCTATTTGACGGCGGAAGAACTCTACGCCCTCTCGATTCCCAAGGGCACCCTCTCGCCCGATGAACGATTGGAAATCGAAACGCACGTGACGCACACCTACCGTTTCCTTTCGACGATCCCCTGGTCCCGCTCGCTGCAACACGTGCCGCTCATCGCCTATCGCCACCATGAGAAGTTGGACGGCAGCGGCTACCCGCTCCAGATGTCGGGCGAAATGATCCCCGTGCAATCGAGGATCATGACGATTTGCGACATCTACGATGCCTTGACGGCTTCCGATCGACCCTACAAGGCGGCCATGGGCGCCGACCAGGCGCTGACGATCTTGGACCAGGAAGCGCGGGACGGGAAGTTGGATCGGACGCTGCTCGAACTGTTCGTGGAGAAGAAAGTATATCTCAGCGTGAAGCCGGGAGAAGCCGCGGTCGGAGTGGAGAAGTAAATCGCTTCAGAATGTGAAGCCGATGGCGCCCGATGCCATCGCCTGCCGCTCGCGGAAGTCATAGCCCCCGCCAAGGTCCAAGCGCAGCACCCAGAGCTTCAGACCGAGGCCGGCCGTCGGCAGCACCTTGGAGGCGGCATCCTGCAAGTTTTTGCTGGCGCCGGCCCGCAACGCGAGTGATTCGCCTAAGAGCGTTTGTTCGAGCCCCACGCCGATCACCTGACTCTTCAGCCCAGGAATGAGTGTCTTGTTCGAGGTGATATCGCCGTCGACGGCGATCGTCATGGTCTCCCAGGGAGTCACCGCCAGCCCGCCGCGGATCTGAGCCCCCAGCTTGTAGCGTTCGCCGTTCGGCGCGTCGAAGGCCGGCTCGTTGATGTCTTTGGCGACGACGCCCGCTTTGGCCCAGGCCGTGGGCCGGTAGATGGCGCCGATATCCAGGCCGATCTTCGTCGAGAGCTGGGCCTTGCCGATGTTGTCCTTGACCCCTGTCTCGCTCGCGGCGTCGAGGACCTGCACCGTGGCGTTATAGGCAGCGCCTTGAATAGCCTTTCCGGTGGCGCCAATGGCCAAGGTGCCGTCCAGAAAACTTGTCGCGTAGGAGAAGGTCAGTTGGCGGGCTTCCAGCGCTTTGCCGGCCATCGAGCCAGTCACGGCGAGATTGGTCCCCGACACCACGGCGGTAAGGGGGGTGGCCGTAAACAGTCCGCCTGTTGCGACATCGGCAATGCTGATCCCGAAGGCATGGGCGCCGACATTGAACTTGGCGTAGACTCCGGCATCGCCCACCGCGGAGACGTTCGCGCCCGGGGCGTTGAGCCGGTTCAAGAGCCCTTGGAGCCTGGCCTGATTGGCGGCAGACGTGTCGTTCTTGTTGATCGAATTGATGTCGTCCAGTGTATTGATAACTCCCAAGCGATCCGTCGCGTGCGCCGTGAACTGTCCGCGAACATCCACCGACCGGGACACGACCAATCCGGCAGGATTCCAGTAGGTGGCAAAGGCGTCGGAGGTGCCGGCGACGCCGGCCCCGCCCATCGCAGCCGCGCGCGGTCCGACGACGGCGAACTCGACGGCGCCCACCGGTACCGCGCTGGCAAGTCCCAGTGCAACGACGACGGCCATGCGAACACTGAGAGTCAACTGCATAGCGTTCCTTTTACAGAATATCCACGCACTTGGCAAGAAAAGTGTCGGAAACCGCTTCATGATGGATCGCCCAGTAACCTTGGTGTTGCCAGCAGCTAGACGATCCGGCCGTCTTCCATGCGGATGAGGCGCGTGGCCTGGGCGGAGAGCTTCTCGTTGTGAGTGACGATGACGAAGGTAGTGCCGCGGGTCTGGTTGATCTGGCGTATGAGGCCGAAGATGGCCTCGCCCGTGTGGGTGTCCAGGTTGCCGGTGGGCTCATCGGCCAGGACCAAATCGGGATTCTGGATGAGCGCCCGAGCCACGGCGACCCGTTGTTGTTCGCCGCCGGAGAGCTCGCCCGGCTTGTGGGTCATGCGGTGGGACAAGCCCACCTCGCCGAGCAGCCGTTCCGCCGCCTGCCGTACGTCGTTCCCGGTCCGGCCTTGGATAAAGGCCGGCATGCAGACGTTTTCCCATGCCGTGAATTCCGGCAGGAGGTGATGGAACTGGAAGACGAATCCGATCTTCTTATTGCGGAAGTCGGATTGCTCGCGATCGGTCATCTTAAAGAGATCCTGCCCGTCGAAGAGCACCGTGCCGGACGTCGGATGATCGAGCGTGCCCATGATATGCAACAGTGTGCTCTTTCCCGCGCCCGAGGCGCCGACGATCGCGACCAGTTCTCCCCGCTGAATCTCTGCCCCGATGCCCTTGAGGACATGGATGTCCATCCCGCCGAGGGAGAAGGACTTCGTGAGATCGTGGATGAGGAGCATGGGTCTTTCAGTGCTGAGTGCTGAGTGCTGAGTGCCGAGTGCCGAGTCGAGAATGAGCAAGCCGGATACAGATGAAACAAGATGGTGAATCCTGTCTCCGCAAATGCCTGGCACTCTGGCGCATCGAACTTGCCTCAGTCCTCATCGCTCAGTCCTCAGTTCTGCCTATTCGTACCTCAATGCCGCGGCCGGGTCCATCTTGGCGGCTTGGAGCGATGGATAGATCGTCGCCGCAAAGCTGATCAGCAAGGCCGAGGTGGAGACCAAGATCACGTCCACGGCCTGCACGTGCACGGGAATCTTCGAAATGTAGTAGATGCTCGGGTCGAAGGTCCAATAGTTCTGGATGAGCCACAGAAAGCCATAGCCCAAGGGAATGCCGATAAACGTGCCGGCGCTCCCGATCACCAGGCCGTTCAGCATGAAAATACGCATGATGGCGTGCTTGGTGGCCCCCATAGCCTTCAGAATGGCGATCTCCCGTTGCTTCTCATTCACGATCATCGTCAGCGTGCTCACGATGTTGAACGAGGCCACGAGGGTAATCAGCACCAACAGCAAGAACATCATCGTCTTCTCAAGCTTCAAGGCGGAAAACAGATTCCGGTTCAAGGCCATCCAATCCCTGGCCCAGTAGGGAAACCCCAAGGCCTGTTCCAGACTGCGGGCGATGTCGTTGGCCTGGAAGATGTCGTCCACTTTGACTTCGATGCCGGTCACCGTGTCGGCCATGTTGAAAAACTTCTGCGCCTCGCCCATCGCGATATAGGCGAGGGAGGAGTCGTATTCATACATGCCCGATCCGAAGATGGCGACCACGACAAAGGTGCGAATTTTTGGAACAATGGCCACGGCGCTGACCTGGCCCACCGGCGAGACGACATTGATGGTGTCACCGACGAAGGCGCCCAGCCGCATGGCCAGTTCCTTGCCGAGGATGATGCCGGGCGCGATTTTTAGAGCAGGGAGGGGTTCCCCATCTTCGGTCTTGCTGTCTTTGACGGGCTCCGCCGGCTTGGCGGCTTTCTCCGGCGTCAGGAGATGGTCAAGCTGGCCGGACAGAATGTTCTTCCCCAGCTCCGTAACCTTGACCTCGCGCTGCGGATCGATCCCGCGCAGCACGATACCCTGCACGGCCGACTGCGAGGTCAACAGGACCTGCTTATAGATGAACGGCGTGGCAGCCAGGATGTGCGGCACTTGCTCGACCTTGGCGACCACGGCGTTGTAATCCGCCATGTTGTCCTTGGAGCGATCGTTGATGATGATATGGGCCGTGGTCCCGAGAATCTTGGACTGCAAGTCTTCCTTGAAGCCCGTCATGATGCCCAGGGTGCCGATCAAGGCGGCGACGCCGAGCGTGATGCCTGCGACCGAGACGAAGGTATTGAGCGAGATGGTCCGCTGCCGCCGCTTGGCGCGCAGGTACCGCAGGCCGATGAACAACTCATACGAGGCGGGCACGCTCAGCGCTCCGGCCGTAGCTGGGGGAAGAGGATGACGTCGCGGATGGAGGCCTGATCGGTCAGGAGCATGACTAGGCGGTCGATGCCGATGCCTTCGCCGGCCGTGGGCGGCATACCGTATTCCAAGGCGCGGATGAAGTCCTCGTCGAGGTAGTGGGCTTCCTCGTTGCCGGCTTCCCGTTTCGCCACCTGGCCTTCGAACCGTTGCCGCTGGTCGATGGGGTCGTTCAACTCCGAGAAGGCGTTCGCGATCTCGCGCCCGGCGATATAGAGCTCGAAGCGGTCGGTGAGCGAGGGATCGGAGTCCTTGCGCCGTGCGAGCGGAGAGATCTCGGTCGGATAGTCGGTGATGAAGGTCGGTTGAATCAGATTGGGCTCGACGGTCTCCTCGAAGATGGCGTTCAGAATGTCGATGTGTCCGGCCTTCGAGTCGACGTCGACCTTCAGGCGGCGCGCGGCGTCGAGGGCGGCGTTGCGATCGCGCAAGACCGCGGCCTCCAGGCGATTCACCTCCAGGATCGCCTGATTGTACGACCAGCGCCGCCAGGGCGCGGCGAGCGAAATGTCCTGCCCTTGATAAGAGATGGTGGTTGTGCCGCGGATCTGTTGAGTCAACTGCGAGAGCATCTCTTCCGTCAGGGCGATCAAGTCCTGATAGTCGGCATAGGCCTGGTAAAACTCCAACATCGTGAATTCCGGATTGTGGATGGTGGAAATGCCCTCGTTCCGGAAGTTGCGGTTGATCTCGAACACGCGGGGGAAGCCGCCGACGATGAGCCGCTTGAGGTAGAGTTCGGGGGCGACGCGGAGGTAGAGGTCCGTGCTCAGCGCGTTATGATGGGTCACGAAGGGCCGAGCGGTGGCGCCACCCGGAATGGGATGCATCATGGGCGTTTCCACTTCCATGAAGCCCTTGCCGATCAAGAAGGCGCGGATCCCGGCGATAATGCGGCTGCGCGTCGCGAAGATCTCGTGAACTTGGGGATTGGCGATGAGGTCGACATAGCGTTGCCGATAGCGGGTCTCGACATCCGTCAGTCCGTGCCACTTCTCGGGTAAGGGGCGGAGCGCCTTGCTCAAGAACGTAAGGCTGTGGGCTTCGACGCTGAACTCGTTGGTCTTGGTGCGGAAGAGTTTGCCGCTCACGCCGATCCAGTCGCCCAAGTCCAACTCCTCCGCGATCCGATAGGGTGGCTCGCCCAGGTTGTCTTTCTTGAGATAGACCTGAAGCCGATCGGCGCCATCCTGGAGCACGGCAAAGGCGGCCTTGCCGAATCGGCGCAGCCCGACGATGCGCCCGGCGAGCGTGCAGGCGATGGCCTCGCTCTCCAAGGCCTCCTTGGGCTTGTCCCCGTGCTTGCGGATCAACTCGCCGGCGCGGTCTGTGAACTCGAAGCGCGAGCCATAGGGCTGGATGCCCGACTCGCGCAGGCTGTCGAGTTTCTTGAGGCGTTGCTGGCGTTGGTCGCTCAGTTCATCCATGGCAAGCGTGATCCGTGATCAGTGATGCGTGATCAGCTTGAGAAGGTCCCGATCCTCCGATGCGACTTGTCACTGCTCACTCATCCCTTCGTCACTTTGAGTTTGAGATACGCCTCGATGAAATCGTCCAAGTCGCCGTCCATGACGGATTGAATCTGCCCCACCTCGTGGTTGGTCCGGTGGTCCTTCACCAGTTGATAGGGCTGAAACACATAGGACCGAATCTGGCTGCCCCAGGCGATGTCCTTCTTCTCGCCGACGATCGCGTTGAA
>FKKE01013540.1_pt1 | contig 17132 bp, 12 predicted proteins | sample 1106331 | NCBI WGS metagenome assembly FKKE01 (sample SAMEA3931202, study PRJEB13176) | freshwater metagenome | biome: Drinking water system; feature: drinking water; material: freshwater | place: China | collected 2013-02-06 | reverse complement strand
GCCCCCAACATGACCTCCGACCGGGCTCCTTCCCGGCCCGCTCACGTGAGGCCACCAGTTGGGTGCGGCGGTGGAACGAGATCGCCATTAATGCCAGCGGGCTCGACCATACCCCGGTGGCCCCCGGCGAGACCCGCGTATTCGGCGAACAGCTGGGCCCGGCCCGTTCCAGCCGCGCCCTGGCGATCGTGCACATCGCGATCTATGACAGCGTGAATGCGATTTTCGGTGGCTATGACAGCTACACCGACCTGCCCCGCGCGCCGTTCGGCACGAATCTGAAGGCTGCTATCGCGCAAGCAGCGCACGATACGCTGGTCGCGCTCTTTCCCTCTCAAGCGCAAGCGTTCCATGATCGCCTCCAGGAAGACCTCGACGCCATCCCGGACAGCCAGGGCAAAACCCAAGGCGTGACGCTGGGCCAAACCGCCGCCGCGGCCATCCTCGCGCTACGGACGGCCGACGGCTCCAACCACGCCGAGCCTGTCTATGGCGTCGACTTTATTCCCAGCAATCTTCCAGGGAAATGGCGGCAGGACCCGATCAGCCAGATCCCCATCGCCCTCGGCGCGGAGTGGAGTATGGTGACACCCTTCGTGCTGGAGTCGGCGAGCCAGTTCCGGACGCCTGTGCCGCCCGCGCTCACGAGCCCCGAGTACACGGCGGCGTACAATGAAGTGAAGCAACTGGGCGGCGACGGGATCACGACCGCCACGACTCGAACGGCGGAGCAGACCGAGATCGGCATCTACTGGGCCTACGACGGCACGCCCAGCCTCTGCGCTCCGCCGCGGCTCTACAACCAGATCGCCATGCAGATCGCCGAGCAGCGACGAACGAACGTCGTCGACCTCGCCCGTTTACTGGCGCTGGTGAATGTGGCCATGGCGGACACCGGCATCGCCGTGTGGGAGTCAAAATACTTTTATCAGTATTGGCGGCCGGTCACCGGCATCCGCGAATCGGATGCAGGCACGGGCCCCAGCGGCGCCGGCGACGGCAATCCGGCGACCATCGGAGACCCGACCTATTCGCCGCTCGGCGCGCCCGCCAGTAACCTCACCGGGCCGAACTTCACGCCGCCGTTCCCAGCCTATCCCTCAGGGCATGCGGGCTTTGGCGGCGCCCTCTTCCAGATTCTCCGCCGCTTCTACGACACCGACCGGATCCGGTTCACGTTCGTGTCGGATGAGTTCAACGGCGTAACGCTCGACAACCAGGGCAACCCCCGCCCGCTCCTGCCGCGTAGCTTCACCTCGCTCTCGCAGGCGGAGGAGGAAAACGGCCAGAGCCGGATCTATCTCGGGATTCACTGGAGCTTCGACAAGACGGAAGGGATCGCGCAAGGCCGCCGCGTGGCCGACTATGTCTTCAAGAACGTCTTCGAGCCGGTGCACGAGCGAGGGCACAGACACGGACATCGATAAGGGAGCAATCCCTTGCTGAAACCTCGCCTCGGGCTGCGCGGCATCCCAAACGTCGCGTGACCCACGGCAATTAGCGGCTGATCGGCTTGATCTGAAAGGCCTTGTCTTTGCCAAGCCCCGGGAACGGCATCGTGAGCGTCTCGGGCATGTCAGCGGGGGGCAGGAATCGGTAGACACGGATCTGACTGGGACGCGGCATGAGGACTTGAAAGGTTTTAACCAGCCGGAAGTCCTTGCCGGCAACAGCCGCGCGGAGGAGCCGCGCGGCGCCGACTTCCTCGGAAAAGCCCTGATCCTCGATCACCAACCACCGGCAGCCACAGCTTTTTTGGAAAGCCTGGATCACGTCCGTCGCCGAGGCCACCCGTTCGGTGAGATTCCAATTGGCAAAGATCGTGCTGGCATACAGCAGCTTGCTCCCCAGCACGACGCTGTGCTGAAAGTGCGGATCATGCGCCCGCACATAGAAGGTGAACACGCCGTCGGCGCCGCCGTCGTAGAAGACTCGTTCCCCGGGGGCTTCCTGTTTCAGAAAGGCCGCCACCTCCTCAATTCCTTCAACGGCCGGCACTTTGGCAAACGGCGCTGAGAATAGATGGAACGCGATCAGGGCCGCCAGCGCCCCGCCGATCACCCAGCCGGCCTGACGATGCAGCCGCGAGGTCATCCAGGTGAGAAGCCCCGTCACTCCGATCACCGCCAACAGCACCAGCGCGCCGGCCATGATCAGGGCATATCGCGGTTCCTTCGCTTCAAGGTACGAGAGCCCGGCGTAGCAAAGCAGCACCCACACCGCCAACAGCCAGACCTCCCGTCGCCAGCCTGGATCCCAGACCGCCCAGACCACTCCGATCGCGGCGCAAGCCAGGATCGGCAGCGTGAAGGGAATGGGGAAGTATTCCAAATAGACGAGCCACCGGTCCGGCTCGATGTAGGTACGCCACCATTCAGCCGGTGCGCCGGCGGCGGTACCCGGCAATACATGCTCGACATGTGTCGGCGCCCACTTGGCCGCCATCACGACCCACGGCACGACGATCATGGCGGAGAGGAGCGTGTACACCCAGGTCTTGGGCATGCGCAGTAAGTCCCACCGCCGTTCGACGATGAGCCAGCCCGCCATCGCCAGGATCATCAGTCCCGCCGGGAAGTAGGTCATGATCGTGAGGACCCCGAAGAGGAAGGTCAGTTCCATATGGCGCGACCCCGGTTCGTCCATCCATCGACGACCGTGGTAGAGCGCCGCGATGCCGAGCGCCATCGCGGGGACATTCAACATGACCGCATGGCTCCATTGAATGACGCCGGGCTGCAACAGCACCAACATCCCCGCCCAGCCGGCTTCTTCCGCCACCCACCGGCGGAGCCAGGCCATCACGTAGACACCGGCGAGGGCCGCGAACAGGAGCACCAGCCCTTTGGCCACGTAGGGATTCGGCCCGAAGATCGCGAAGACCGGCGCTTCGAGCAGATAAAAGACCGGAGGATAGGAGACCGGATTAATGGCCGGATAGCGCGCGTGGTAGCTGAGGGCGAATTCGACCGGATTCACAGGAAAGTGGCGGAGGAAATCCCACCAAAACAGCCCATTCATCGCGTGGCGCGGCGCATCGCCCTGCGCCCAGAGGCCGCTGTTGTCGGCATGCAGCCAGGCGACATAGCCGCAGACGAACAGGAGGCCCGCCACTTGGTAGACGACGGAGCGCCCCCCCTGCCATGCACACCAGGCTCTCAGCCTCGCCACGTCGTCCGTCCCTCCCCGTGTATCGATGAAACCCCCACCTCTTTCGCTTGTACCAAAGGGCGAACGGGCAACCAATCGCCCCGATGGTGGGGCCCTCACTCTCTCGGAGGGGGTTATTCCGGCCTGCTTTACGCCGCGCGGGCTTCGAGAGGCTGCGCTTCCACCTGCTTCGGCGTGGTCACATAGGCTACGCGGCGACTGAGGAGCACATCGCCCAGCGCGAGCACCAACCACGGGAACTTGATCATCTGGAGAAGCGCGGCGCGCCAGTGCCATCCCCGCTCCCGCTCCGGGTCGAGATAGAATCGCTGTGCCTCTCGGCGGCACAAGCCGGCCGACAACAGCACGAAGCCGCCGCTCACGAGTAGGGCGGGTGAGATCAATTGCCCGACTTCACCGGTCGCCATCAGAACCGCGCTGCCGACCGCCTGCGCCAACAGCACGCCGCTGCTCAGCAGAAAACTCAGGCCTTGCAGCAAGGTCAGCATCCGTGACGACCACGGCAACATCGGGAACAAGCACGGCACGACCCGGAACTTCAAATCGAGCATCGCGCGGGCCCAACGGCGTTGCTGCCGGAGATAATTCCCCCATTCGGCCGGCGTGAGTCCTCTCGCAAGAATCTCCGGCACGTACACGCCGATCCAGCCCAGCCGCTGATAATGGAGCGTGAGCAGCAAATCATCGGCGTCATGCGCGCCGAACCCCCCGGCCGCCTTGAGCGCGCTCACCCGATGGGTGTTGTGGCAACCGATCACCATGGCATGCCCGCGCCCATTGCAGGCCATTTGAAAAGCGGAGTAAAAGCCGTAGGTTTCCTCGGCCGCTCCGCGTGCCACGAGGCTTTGCGCCTGATTCGAGTAGGCTTGCGGGGCTTGGACATAGCCCACCCGCGGGTCGTCGAAGTAGCCCAACACCTTGCCGAGAAACACGGCGTCCGGGACGTGATCCGGATCGAAGGTGGAGACGATGTCATAGCGGGCGAAGGCAACGTCCTGCAACCAGGCGTTGTAGTTGCCGTGCTTGCTGGGAAACTGAAACGGTCCAGACTCCGTGCGATAGGCCGGCTCGGCGGCGCGACTATAATGTCGGGCACCGAGCCGTGCGCAGAGGGCCCGCACCTCCGGCCGGTCGCCTTCATCCAACACCCATGTGTCGTGGGGGTAGTCCATCTTCACCAACGCGCGCAGCGTCCGCTCCAGCATGTCGAGCGACTCCGCCCCCGGCACGTAGGTCGTGGCCACCCCGACTTTCCACCCGCGGCCGGCGGGCATGGGCACCGGCCGTCTCATGGCGGGCAGCAGGAGCCAGGCCCCCTGTTGCTCGGCGAAGAGGATGCACATGGTGAGGGAGAGGGCCGCCATCAGCAGGGGCTGCGTCTCCCACCGGTCGGACGCCACCCAGGCCGCGACGAAACAGAGGGTGCTGACGGCGGTGAGGGCGGAAAGCCGGCGATACCGGCGAAGGTCACGGGCGTCCAACACCGGCTCTTGGAGGACTGCGCCGGCTTGTGACGCATACCCTCCTATCATTGCTCGGGGCCTCCGCTGTTCTCGACGGGGCGATTCTTCTTGCCCCCGACTTCCCAGCTCTGATGGAGCCGTGGCGTGCTCCGCGGCCGGCTGGTCGGGCGGACACGGAGCGGATAGGCGCTGTAATGACCGTCGTAGGCGTAGCTCCAACTGGCCTCGTGAAAGCTCACGTCCACGAAATACCAGCCAGGCGGAAGGCCCAACTCCTCGATCGTCAACGCGATCTGTCCCTCGCCCTGCACGGGCGGCACCGACACGCCCGCGGATTCGGTGTTGGCCTCATAGCAAATGGCCCCGTCATTGCGACGGATCCGCACTTGTAAGATCGGAGACGACACGGGAGTCTTGGCTTGATAGGCGACATCGACGCGAAGCGGATCGCCGGTTTCGACTTCCGACGCCGGATTGCCGTCCACCCCCGTGAGGGATACGTTGGCGATTTCCAACTCCAGCGACCCGATGCGGTTTTCGTGCAGCCGCAGTTCGACGCCGCTGTGGGTATGCAGGACCGGATGCGTCGGCGGCGTCCGCCGGCGCGTTTCCGTGTCGCGAACGTACTGATTGACCACGTCCCCAGCCTTGCCCTGCGCCATCACCCGCCCTCTTCGCAACCACAGAGCCTCGTCGCACAATTGCCCGATCATCTGCGAATCGTGCGATACCAGCACAATCGTGGCGCCTTCGGCCTTGAATTGCTTGATCCGATCCAGGCACTTGCGTTGGAACGCCAGATCACCGACGGCCAGCACTTCATCCACCAGCAGAATATCGGGACGAACGTGCGTCGAGACCGCAAAGCCGAGCCGCATTTGCATCCCGCTGCTATAGGTCCGCAAGGGCATGTCGATGAACTGCTCCAACTCGGCGAAAGCCACGATCGAGTCGAAGCGGTCCGCGACTTCCCGGCGCGTCAGCCCATTGATCACCCCGCTGATGTAGACGTTGTCGCGGCCCGTCAGGTCCGGGTGAAAGCCCGCAGCCAGACTGAGCAGCGCGCCGATCCGTCCCTGCGTCGTGACCCGCCCCTCGTCGGGATGCATGACCTTCCCCATCAACTGAAGCATGGTGGACTTGCCCGACCCGTTGTGGCCGATGATGCCGACCATGCGCCCGGCCGGAACCGAGAGATGCACGTCCCGCAAGGCCCAGAAGGTTTCGACCGGCTTGATCCGGCGGAATCCGCCCTGAATGACTTCCTGAAGCGTCCAGGGCCGATCGGCGCGATGGCGCTGGAAGCGTTTGCCGACTCCGTCGACGACGACCCGGTAACTCATCAGATCTCCTCGATGAAACGATAGCGGGTCCCGGTGAAGATGCGATACCCGATCCACAGCGCGACGATCGCGCCGCCCCCGAGCCGCCCCATGACGGCCATGTCAGGGAAGTTTCCGTGCATGAGAATCGCCCGATAGGCTTCGATCAAGGCCACCATCGGATTAAGGCGATACAGCCACTGCAAGTTCTGAGGAATCGCCGAGGCTTCATAGAACACGGGCGTCAGAAAGAACAGGAGTTGGAGGAAGAGCCCGAGCAGATACTGCGTATCTCGCAACGTCACATGCACACTCGCCACCACATACGAAAACCCCAGCGTCATCACGAACTGCACGATGATGACGATCGGCAGCAGCAACAGGGCCGGAGACAGGCGCCCCCCGCCCGCGACGATCAGCCCCAGAAAGATAGGGAAGGCCAGGAGAAAATGGAGCAGATGGCTGGAGACCGTGACGACAGGCAGCACGGCGGGCGGGAAGTTGGGCAACTGAATCAGATCGCGACTCTCGACGAGCGAGTTCGTCGCCGCCAAGAGCGAGGACTGAAACCAACTCCAGGCCAGCACACCGGTCAGCAGATACATCGCATAGTTGGGAATGTTGAGCGGCAACACGAAGCCGAAGACAAAATAGAACACGCCAAGGTGCGCGAGCGGGTTCAGCAGCGACCAGGCGACACCCAGGACCGACCGCTTGTAGCGGAGTTTCATGTCGCGGGCCACCAACTCCCGCAACAAATCGCGGACGTGCACCAACCGATGGAGACTTAACGACATCATGGAGATGGCGGCTACTTGGGCAATCTGATGGTCGGCCTCACGATCGTGACGCCGTCGGTCCCCACGACCGTATGGAAGAACTGGCGATGATTGTCGTCCCACAGTTCTTTGGCGTTCTCGCCCTGCTTCGCCACGATTAAGAATCCGTAGTCCAGCGTGGTCCCGGGCGGGACACGCAAGGCGCGCACAAACCCGTCGGGTTCCTGCGTCAAGGGTGTGAGCATCCGCCCCTCTTTCACGACGGTGCCCGGGGGCCGATCGGATTCCGGCACAACGCGCCAGCCGTTGATGCCCCAGACCAGCGCGACCTCCCGAGCCTCCAACAAGGGATAGCGGATCTCCTGGGTCACCAGCCCACGCCCCATATCCGGCTTTCCTGCCCGCAACCGCGCCATCTTCAGACTGGCGGAGACTTCGATCGGCCGATTCGGGAAGGCGATGCTCTGATAGCCGGCGGATGGATACTTATCCGCATCCCAGACACTGATGGCGCCCCCCTCGCGCGTGCGGGTAATGCTGAACCCGTAGTCGATCGTCGTGCCATTCTGCACATTGAGGCGCACCACAAAAGCATCCCCTTCCCGCACCATCCGCGTGGCCATCACCTTATCGTTCGTCAACGCGGTGTCAGGCGGCCGTGTCTTTTCCGGCACCGGCTTCCAGCCGTTCACACCCCAGACGAAGTACACCTCGCCCGCCTCCGGCATGCGATAGCGGATTTCCTGCACGATCAAGGAGCGATCGAACATCTTCTCGCCGAGCAGCTTGCCGTCCATCGTGGACAGCGCTTTGCGGAATTCATCTCCCGTACCGGGATCCGGCATCAGGCCGCCCCAGTGCGGTCGCAACTCGGTATTGTCAAAGACATTGTCCGACGCCAAGTGCCGCACCAACGGCGAGTCGGCCGCCGTCGTGTCCTGATTCTTGATCGCGACCGGGTCGCGGGACGTCATCGGGCCTGTCGAGTGCGACGAACTCCAAGAGAAGCTCGTGCCGGTCGGGCGCTCACTCACCGCCAGCGAGGCCGCCAAGGCCAAGCCGAGATTCCACCAACAGATCCCGCAGACGAGCGGGAGCAGGCGCCCCCAATCGATCTTCTGTCCTCGATGACACCCGATCATGCCACCCCTCTGGTTGTCCGCCGGAGCAGATCCGGCCTACCGCCCTGCTGAGAGGGCAGTTCCCTAGGTTTTATCGGCAGTTGCAGGGGCCGACTTGATAGGCGGCGTTACCCGGTAGATCGACGTGACGGAGAAAACAGCAGTCGATTGATCACCACTTCGATCGGCGCGAGGCACCTCTGCTGCAGACGATCCGCCACTCGCTCCCCACAGGTTGCCGAGAGGAGTTTCGTCAGATGGGCCAACGCGATGTGACGGTGATCCCGTAGCCATCTGTTCTGAGTGACCAATTGCGGATCGTCATCCCCTAATCGCCATTTCGCCCGGAAATGCCGGAGAGAGGCGAGGTTCCACCCTTCACTCCATCGCGTAAGATAGAACGGAAGGTCGGACCAGGCAAAGGGAGGCGGAGGCACATAGGTCACCGTGCTGCCCGGTTCATAGTAGATCACGCCCCCGGCCGCTTCGATGGTGAGGCAGAAATCCACATGCTCACGGGTACTGAGCAGCTGCTCGTCGAGCAGACCGATACGGTCAAACACCTCACGGCGCGCGAGCAGGCAATGGAACTCCACTAACTCGCAGGGTTCCCGCTTGAGCTGCGAACGAACTTCCGTCAGTCGCCGACCGCCATGCCGATGCGACTCTATGAGCCTTCGGCGACCCTCCTTGGTCTGAATCCGCGCTTCCCCCCCAGCCATATGGATCATCTCGCCCGCCGGCTCCTCCTCGCAGTACGTCGGCCCCACCACCCAGGCCCCAGTCTGCTCCGCGCAATCGACCAAGGCATCGAGCCAATGCGGCGATACCAAGACATCGTTGTCCACAAACACGACATACTTGGTAGCCACTTCCCGCAATCCCGCGTTTCTGGCTCGATTCGGCGACAGGTAGTGGTTCTTCCGGATCAGCGTGAATCCCCTGTCGCTCGCGCGGCGCTCCACGAATCGTCGGACTGGCGGCGGAGAGCCGCCATCCACATACACCAGTTTGACCGAGGCAGGGGTATGCTCAAGCACACTGTCCAGCGACCGCGCGGCAAAGCTGAACCGCTCGCGCGGCACGACGACGATCGTTACGGCTGAATGGTCCATGGCTGCTCCCTCTCCGGCGGTTCACACCCTACGGGTACCACACTCGGTTCTTGACCGAGCCCTCGATCCTTCCGATTCGATTCCCCAATTCACCCAACCAGTCGCAGAGCGCGAACTCGTATTCCTTGGCGCTGCCCCGCTTGAAAACTTTGCGGCCCCAAAGCGCGAGAGCCCGCCCTGTCATTCTCATCAGTTGCATATAGTCCCGCAAGCATTCTCTGGGGCCATACGAGACCCCGCGGTCTCGATATCCCGCTCGGTAGCGCTTATACAGACACACCTCGCCACGCCCCCACGTGCGACGTTGCTGAAAGTGCGCGCGACGGGTCGCTCGATGCTGATGCCAGACGAGCGCCGATTCGCAATAGGTAAGACGATAGGCGGTCGATCGCTGCATGCGCCAGGCCAGATCCGCATCTCCGCCTGACGTCCACGAGGCTTCGAAGGCTCCTACCGTCTGCCATACCTCGCGTCGATAGAAGGCATTGGCGGTCTGCGCGTAGGGGAGGTAGGGGTGACTCAGCGCCCCTTCTTGCGCCAAGGCCTCGTGGAGATACTCTTGGACCACCGTGACCGGCGAGGCGTCGCCAATCTTGCCGGCCACCCCGCCCACCGTGGCGTCTTCAAAACAGCTCACCCCATTCATCAGCCAATCGGAATCCGCCACGCAGTCCGCATCCGTGAAGGCGATGATCTCTCCGGTTGCCCGGCGCAGCCCCCTGTTTCTGGCCGCATACGACGATTGCCGGGTCGTCTCGCTGAGATACGTCACCCCATACGACCGGATGATGTCCGCCGTGCGATCCGCGGAGCGATTGTCGACGGCAAGGATCTCATAGCGGGATCTCGGGTACCGCTGCGCCACCAACGACTCCAGGCATGCCGGGAGCGTCCGCGCCGCATTGAAGGCCGGGACGATGACGCTGACGTTCGGTACCATGACGGTCTCAGCGCTCCCACCAACTCAAGAATCGCCGCTCAAACTCATGGCCGTCCCAGTCCTCCACATGGAACCGCGGCAACTCGTGGCAATCCGTCTTCGCCGTGGCCACGCCAGGCGAGGTGGAGAAGGCGCGACGGACTCCTGTCTCCCGTACGACGTGTTTCGTGTCGGCCGTGTAGTCCGTCGGGCTGCCGTAGGGATAAGCAAAACTCTCCACCGGCTGTTCGAGGAGTTGCTCCAAGACGCGCCGGCTCTCCATGACCTCCCATCGCGCAACATCGGCGGAGCAGGTCGAGAGCACTGGATGCGTGACCGTATGAGCCCCGATTTCCACAAGCCCTCCGGCTGCCAGCGCAACGACCTCCTCCGCGGTCATCGGGCGCCAGAGCGGAGACGGGGCAGCCCCTTCCGAGAGGTGGGCATGGAGTTGATCGAGCAGCCTGCGCCGATCTGATTCACGCATCGGACGGCAGGCCGCGTGGAGCGAGGCGAACAGGCGGTGCCGGGCGGTCGACGCGGGGTCCCAAGCTCTCCAGCCGCGCTGCCGCTCCCGTTCCGCGTCCCCGTAGCACGCGTCTCCGTTTAGCGGCCACTCTCCTTGGTAGCATGGGGTTTCCAGACGCAGGAGCTCTGGGAGTCGTCCCGGATGCAGAAGGCACTGCTCCAGCTCGTCCCACCAGAAACTGCGCGTCCCCAGGTAGCCCGTCGCCACAAAACAGGTGGCTGGCACCTCGTAGCGCTCCAAGATCGGCTTCGCGTGGTAGAAGTTGTCGGCGTAGCCGTCGTCGAAGGTCACGGCCACGCGCAACACGGTGGCATCCTCCACCTCGCCCGCCTGCATGAAGTCAGCTCCCCTGAGCGGTCGCGCATGCTTCCGCACCACTGCCAGATGCTCCGCGAAATGCGTGGGGGTCACGCAGAGACTCCACGGATCGACGTCAACCTCGGCAATCCGGTGATACATGAGCACCACGCCCCTCATGCCGCACGTGCTCCTTCCTCGCTCAGATATCGGCGCTTGAGCTGCTCATAGAAACAGGCGGAGGGGTATGCCGCATCTTTGCCCAGACCCGCGCGCGTCCACATGGAATTCCAGAGGTGGACCGCATGAGCCGGTCGCGCGAGCGCCGCCATCACCTCCTGCTGCACGACCGGATCGTCGCTCAGGATGTTCTGCCAAGCCCACCAGTCGAGCGGCACAAAGGTCGCAGCCGGCTCCACGAATCGGCTGAGCCCGAATCGACTCACCGCTGCGGTGATCAACGGCGGACCCAATTCCCACCATTCGTAGTTTCCTGCCGCCCGTTCCAGACTAGCCTCATACAAATATTGAATGATCTCGCAGCCCGCGGGCGCTTTTATGACCCCGCCGCAGACCCAGGCCGGCCCGTACTGAATTCGCTCCTCCGTGCCTTCCTGCGTCCGCTCCATGGCAAACACATAGTCTTGAGGGAAATCGAACGGCCGCAGGCAGATGGTATCCATGTCCGCCCAAAAACCTCCTCGCTCAAGCAACAGCCGATAGCGGAAAATGTCGGAAAAATTCGCAAAGGATTCGAGCGCGCGATCCTTGAACACCGCCTGACGCGGCAGGATTTCATTGGCATCACGGAGCGTGACCCCCTTCGGCACCTCCAGGTCATCGTACACATAGAGATGGTAGGCGTGCCGATGGCGCATGAATGACGCCAGGGAGAGCCGCTCCAGAGTTGACAGGGCGCTGCCGACCCAGAGCCCCTGGATCACCGGAGAGGGCTGTGTGGTTCGTTCAGTCATGCTCCTCGCCCCTGTGATGCCCCACGTCGATACGCCCGCCTCTGACCAACATCACGTCGTTCCTGGATTGCGGCATCAACTTGCCTTACCGAGAGCAACGTCCATCCGCTCATTCCCGCTCGCCCCGTCGCCCCGCGGGTGCGTTTGTACTCGTCGTTGTCGTTCGAGCGCATCCCACAGGCCAGGATCCGTGATGGCCTTCCCTCTGAAGTAATCGGCAACCCATTCCAGGTACAAGCGCCGACAATGCGCAGGATACGAACGTCCGGCTGGATCGACTCGCCCTTCCCCTTTGGCGCACGCGCTGTCGGCATGCTGCCGGTACTTCGACCAACAGGAATTTGAAGGAAGGATGGGAGCCTCAAGGCCGACCTTGATCCAGCAGACGATGTCTTCGTACAGATCCCTGAATGCCGGGTTGAACCCGCCCAATCGGATCAGCAGGTCTCGCTGCAGAAGCACGGAGGACGGGCAGGGGGTAATCGCGTCGTCGGACAGGTAAGCGGATATGGCGACCGGGGGCATGACCACTCTATCGGGGGGCAGCCCGAGTTCCGACATGGAGTCGTTGGCCTGATCCTCCGGACGGCCGGTCCAACCGTGCCAAATGCACACCCGCCCGTACACCATGCCCGCGTCGGGGTATTGCTCCATCAGCGCCACCTGCTCGGCCAATTTCTGCGGCAGCCAGACGTCATCACAATCCAGAAATGCGACATACCGCCCTCTTGCAGCCATAAGGCCGAGATTGCGGGACGCGCTCATGCCGAGATTCCGATGGTGAGGATGGTCATGGCAGGCAACCCTTCCCGGACATTCCTCGGCATAGCGTTTTGCGATTTCGGAGCTGCCGTCGGTTGACCCGTCATCGACGAGCAGGAGCTCCCATTGTTGAAACGTCTGGGCGAAGACGCTTTCAACGGCCTCACGGATAAACCGCTCGCCATTCAAGAAGATCATGACGACGGACACCACTGGCTTCCCGACGCTCACATCAGTCTCGGCGGTCACGATTTTCATGAAACGATCGACTCCTTTACGGCTCGAATGGCGATCGTGACTTCGTATTCGGGATCGTGCGCATCCAGCTCCGGGCCGGTCAGATCTGCGACAACCAGGCCCTGGAGAAACGCCGTGGCGGCCAGCACGTTTCCAAAGGTCTGGACCTGTACATTGGCTGGTCCGAACGCCTCGGCAAACAGACGACGGGCCGAGGCCTGGGTAAAGCTCCAGTACCAGGTCGAAGCCCACTCGGGATCGCCGACCTGGGTGATGCCGGCGACGGTGGCCAACGCCACCCCCCCTGGCTTCAAGACACGATGGATGGTGCGCAGGGCCGCCCGCGTGTCGTAGATCAGCATGAGCGTCTGCGTCAAAATGAAACAGTCGAAGCTGTTGGACGGGATGTGATCGGCCCGGGTCAGATCCGCGATGATGGTTGCGCCCGGATAGCCCTCGTTGACATGGATCGCGTCGCACTGCGTGACGCGATCTCCACCGAACCGCTTCGTGTACGTGTTGTCCTCGATCTCGACCACGCGCCCGCGGATATCGCCCGCGTGGGCGGCCAAGAAGCCTTCGATGTAGTACCGGTCGATGGGAACACCTCGGTCCAATCCCCAATACCGGCAGACGGGCTCCACACGCCGGAGCCCGCCCCACATCACCTGACTTATGCTCGGCCGCACATCGTTCGTGGTTGGTGCGGATCGGATCTCCGCACACATTTCTTGATGGTCCTCCGTGCAACCAAGCTCCATGTCCTCCTCCTGAATCAACGAAACCGGAAGGTAGGGGCGCCTGGCTTCCTCCACGGCCCGCCGGATGTTCGGGTCACGCGTATTCTGGGCATCAAGGTACGCGTCAAACCGCTCCAAGAAGTGGGCGCGCACTTCTTCGTACCGTCCCGCTCCGTGAACTTTCGCCATGCACGAATCGGAATGAATGCGATACAGATCCCAACAGTCGCCCGACACAAATACGTCGGTGTGGAGATAGAGCTTGGTCAAGAAGAACTGGTCCTCGTACAGTTGATAGATGCCATGGAAATCTTCGACAAAGCCTTCGATCCGCTCGATGGCCTCTCTCCGCAGAAGGAGATCCGAAGGAGGAGCCGAGGTGCCCTTCCCGAATGGGTAGAGCAGAAAGAGCAGTTCCGGGCGTCGGTAGGCACGATTCATTTCGATCCCGAACTCCGGCACATAGTCCCGCTCCTGGTCCTCGGGTTTTCCCGTCCAGCCATGCCAGTACCGGGACGCGCCGTAGACCATGCCAATCTGGGGGTTCGCCTCAAGAATCGCCACCTGTTGGGCGAGCTTGGTGGAGAACCAGACATCGTCGGCGTCCAGCGGTGCGACATAGGCTCCCGACGATCGGCGGATGCCGGCGTTTCTGCTAGCGGCCGTGCCCCGATTCTCATGTCCTGCATGTTCCAGATAGTGCATTCGTCCCGGGAATCGCGACGCAAAGGCCTGCGCGAGGGCGGAGCTACCATCCGTCGAGCCATCATCGATCAGGATCAGCTCCCACTGTGGATAGCTCTGCAGCATCACACTCTCGATCGTCTCACGCAAAAACTTCTCCGCGTTGAGAAACGGGACGATCACCGAGACGGTCGGCTGCGCCGCCCGGACCCGCTGATGTGGCTCCGATCCAACGTGCCGGCGGCGGCAGATATCCATGATCCGCTCATGGAAACGCGGCTCGCAGACCGACACATCGAATTGTGCCCGCACCTTCTCGACCGCGCGGGCGGCGAAGCTCATACGGGTGGGGTAATCGGCCAGCAGAGACGCAATGGCCTCGGCCAAGGCTGCCGGATCACGTTGAGGAGTGAGGAGGCCGTCCTGGCCGTCGTCGATGACCTCCGTGATCGACCCGGCGTCCGTGGCCACCACCGGCAGACCGGCAGCCATCGCTTCCAAGAGGACAGTGGGGATGCCGTCCTTATCGCCCGTGTCCGTTTCAACAAACGGCGCCACGAAGAGATCGGATCGAGCGAAGAAGGCTCTCACTTCCGCGCCCGTTTTTCTCCCCTCTCGGTGCACCACCGCGCCCAACCCGCGCTGAGCAATGAGCGCGTCCAGCTCAGCCGCGTATCCCTGGCTCACCGGGTTATCGTCCGGCGCGCCAAGCAGATGGAGTTCTGCCGGGCACCCTCGCTGCCTCAGGATCGCCATCGCTTCCACGAGATAGATCAGCCCCTTCTTAGGCTCGATGCGGCAGGCACAGACAAGGCGGAAGGGCTGCCCGCTCGTCGGACTGACCACCGCTTTGGGGCTGAACTGCGAGACATCGACCGCATTGGGCTTCACCACGATTCGACTCGCATCGGCTCCCGGCGCCAACTGCCGCAGCTCCTCCTTGATGCGGCGGGAGGTCGCCACCACCACCTCGCACTGTTTGAGGTGGAGGGCCACGACCTTCAGCTCATAGTCCTTGAGCACGTGGTCGGCGTAGCAACTGACGCCCCTGGGTATGCCCAGGAGATACGACGCCACCAGGGCGAACAGCGTTCCTTCATAGAAGAAGTACGAATGCAGATAGTCGGGGCAATAGGCCTCGACCATTCTTGCGAATGCAAAAGCCTGCCGAACGTGGCGATGACTCCGGACGGCCTCCCGGTCCATACCCGATGCGGCAGCTAAGAGGTCAATGAGCATCTCGACTCTTTCAGGATCGCGTTGCCGAAAATAGGCATACTCCCGCTCGCAGACGACCTCATGCAGGAACAACTGGCGGCGCGCACGCCAGAGACAAGAAAACGCCTCCGGCAGTCGATCGCGTGGCTCTTGGTGCGCGTAGAGGAACCGCACCGAAAAGCCCTGCCGAACCAGATGGGCCAATTCCTGGTAGACAAAGGTCTGGGAGTAGATGGGGAAGGCCCAGCAGGCCGTCGCGATGATTCTGGGCTTTCCTCCGCGGCCGAAACAGCGAGTCCCCCAAGAGGAGGCGCGGAGTCGGAGCAGTTGAAACCGGTGACAGCACCACGCGGCCCAAGCTTCGAGCCGACGGCGCAGCATGGCCCACCGCGCATGGTTGGAGGCTGTTCGGCCGATCACCGGCTTCCTCCCTTCATGGCTTCGCGATCACCAGCCCCCCATCCCTTGAAGACCGCCGACACGCGACGCCCCCAGGCAACGACGGGATGGACGGGTTTCACGCTCACCACCCTGGAATCCACCCAGTAACAATTGGACGGCACATTGGGATTGGAGTCCGGTTCAAAGAGCGCTGCGCAGACTTCGTACCGCCCGGGCACGTCGAACAGGTCCACCCGCCCTTCGAAGAGAAGAATCTCCCGGCTCAGCTCGCTCTCGTCCAGTTCCAGTGCCGTGGAGAACGGCGCGGCATAGTCGTCGCCATCAGGCAGAAACCGACTCACTCCCTGCGGAGTCTGAATCCCGGCGAACAAGTCGGCGCTCACAGGCTCTCCTTGATAGCGAACCTGCAGCACAATCTTGAGAGTCCCCCCGAGCCGGAGCGACTGACGACTCATCACCAGCTTCGTGCCGGCGAATCGTTCTCGAATCGCACGATGCGGATCATGGGTGCCGGTCCGTTCGTATCGATGCGGCCCGTCCATCCGATCGAACAGATAGTGCTGATCATCCCCCCGAAAAATGGGGCAAGAGCTGGAGCGACATTCCTCGGGAAGCCTTTGATCCACCAGCGACTGGCGGATTCGCCGCATGGTCTGGCCATGCCAAATCTCCTGGAAGCTGGCCTGGTTGACGTTGCCGGCGACCGCGTTCGAGAAACAGCAGAAATTGACGCTCCCGTCCGACTGGATCACGGAGGTGCCCAGCCATGGGACGTCGCACAAGGGCCGCGGCCCATCCGCGCGAATCCACGCGACCCGGGGATGCGATTCTGCTCCGATCATTGGCTCACCTATGCCGCGTCCGACTCGCCGACTGAGGCCGGCAACTCGATATAGAGCTGCAACCGCTCGGCCAGCCGGCGCGCCTCCTCGATTCGTTGATTGAATTGCTTCACGAACGTCCCCGTAGACTCGGCTCGATAATTAAAGCGATCGCCGGTCTTCGTCGGGATCTCCCAATCCAAGCCGTCGTATTCATGCAGACGGTAGAATTTGACGGCCTGCACCCCCAAGTCCTTCGCCAAATGGATGAAGGGAATGATCTCCTCGACGTTGCTCTTCATGATGACGAAGGAGAGGCTGAGCCACGTCCGGTCCCGTCGCGATTCGAAGCCGGCAATGTAAGTCCGGATGTTCTTGAGAATCCGATCGAAATCCGCCCCGCGTACTCGGAGGAAGGTGGCACGGGTCGCGGCATCGAGTGAAAAGTTGATCGAGAGGGGCCCCGGATAGCCGGCCAAGGCCTCCACGTACCGCGGCCCGCACACCGTCCCGTTGGTATTGATGGACAACGAGGCTCCGGCCTCCGCGCATCGGCGCACGGTGTCGAAGAATTCCGG
>FKKE01000844.1_pt1 | contig 17142 bp, 12 predicted proteins | sample 1106331 | NCBI WGS metagenome assembly FKKE01 (sample SAMEA3931202, study PRJEB13176) | freshwater metagenome | biome: Drinking water system; feature: drinking water; material: freshwater | place: China | collected 2013-02-06 | reverse complement strand
ATACGCCATTTGCGCACAAGCAGATCTTTGCAAGCGACCGCCTGCAGGTTCTTATGGAGGAGATTGGGTTTGAGTTGATCTCAATTAAGAAGATGCACGAATTAAGTTTTCCCTACGCCTTCTATCTGAAGAAGGTTGTCAAGTCCGAGCTACTAGCCAAACTAGTTGCACCAGCTGCCGCAGCATTTTTTATGCTGTTTCGGATACGGAATAAGATGATTGTCGTTGCTCGAAAGCCACCGGTAGATCTCGCAGCCTGCTAGAAATGACATGCAGGAATAGGTTTCGAACCACAACGACCTCCTCGTCAGCCTCTGTGGGCGTGTGCTGGTCGCAACGTGTCGTACGGTGGGAGTAGAGAACTCGACCTTCGCTATTCAGACTAATTATGGCCTAGCCCGACGAGTTTCACAATTGAGGTGTGATGGCGCCAGCCCTCTGCTATGGGATGGCAAGGCGACGGAACGGAATGTTCAGAATCCAGATCCAGGGGGTGCATAGTACATGACTAAAGTCTTTCTTCGGGGATGGCTGTCACCAGTCATCGTTATTGTGTGGTGCATTGGGTTACTACTAACTGATGGCGCATGCCAGCGACACGCTCAGGCTGACGACACGAATATCGGGCCTCTCCTTGTTCATGTTGTCGAGCCTATCAGCAGCCAGATGATCTTGCCGGATACATTTCCTGTTCCGGGAGAACGCAGATCCATCTTAACGTTTCGCGCTTGTCGAGGAGAGTTTGAACCGGCAAGTTTTGTTCTGCGAACGCCGAGTCATGACATGCAGGGCCTAACATTGGCGGCATCTGATTTGATGGGTGCCAATGGCACTGCATCCATATCGTCGACACATATCGACATCAAAATTGTAAAGCCATGGTTTCAAAGCTATTACGCATGGAATGAGATTGGGAAGAGCAAGCCGGATGATTTTCGTCAGAGACTCTTCCCCGAATTGCTTTTGAAGGACGATTCCTTGGTGCGAATCGACGCTAGTGAGGAACGAAACTACGTACGGCTTGATCGTGGAAAGAATTCTGAATACGTGTGGGTCAATCCAAGAGCACTAGCGTCTTCCGAACAAGTGCTTCCTTCAATGATGGAGTTCCCTGTCAGGGATGCCAAGACATTGCAGCCTTTTGATCTGACTCGGAATGCCAATAAGCAAGTGTGGGTCACGATGTTCGTTCCTCGGGATACGCCACCCGGCCAGTACTCCGGACATATCGAGGTTCGATCAAATGGGATATTGTTAGGGAGAATCACAACTCGACTCGATGTCTATAACTTCGAGCTGGAAGAGCCCAGAATCACTCATAGCATCTACTATCGTGCAGTTCTGAATGAGGAAAAGGCTAGTGTGGGTTCTGAGTTTAGGACTTCGGCACAGATACGGGCAGAACTTCAAAACTTACTCAATCATGGCGTGAGAAATCCGACGCTGTATCAGCCTCTTTCGAATCTGGACCATCTCAGTGAGTCGCTGAGACTTCGGCAACACCTTGGGATGAATGCTGGGCCTTTGTACTATCTTGGGGCTCAGACGACGGCGACATTTCTTGGAAACCAGGCTGCACGAGCAGAAGGTAATCTAAAAAACATTCTCTCTCGGATCTCTGCCCTTGCTCAACGATATGGGTATCAGTCCGTTTATATCTACGGAAAAGATGAAGCCCAGGGAGCAGATCTTGTTGCACAAGGGCGACTATGGGACATCGTGCATGACATGAAAAGTAAAGTGTTTGTCGCAGGCTATGGTGATGCGTTTGGATTAGTGGGTGATCGGTTGGACCTTCTCGTCCATGCAAAACAACCGTCGGCGGTTGAGGCTCAGAAATGGCACCAGAGCGGTCACCTGATTTTTAATTACGGCAATCCACAGACAGGACCTGAGAATCCGGTTCTCTTCCGGTTGAACTATGGCATTGTGCTCTGGGCAAATGGGTACGATGGCGCCATGCCGTACGCCTATCAGCATTGCTTCGGCTCGTGCTGGAACGATGTGGATCATGCAACGTACCGAGATCACAATTTTACTTATCCAACCGTGGATGGCGTGATTGATACGATTGCATGGGAAGGTTTCAGGGAAGGCATTGATGACGTACGCTATCTGACGACGCTTGAAAAGCTTGCAAATGATGCATCAGCTCATGTTCAGATCGCTGATCAATCAAAGAGTTTCCTTGGCAGGCTGAAAGCAACGGTCTTAGAAAAGCAGGCAAGCTCTGGGAAGTACAACCAAAAAATGGACATTGATTTACAGGCGGTCCGCAACCAAACCGTTCTCCTCATTGATGCACTGACCAAGGCGCCTTAAAGGGATATCGACAGCAAGCTCGAATGGGAATCGCAGAATGAACGCTTTGTTTCTCCTGTGTGTCGTCCTGGTGCCTGCAGCCTGCTCCTTTCTAATCGCCGGACAACGAGAAGGCATTCGTCTGTCCGCTCTTCTCACCGTGGCAGGCCTGTTGTGCCTTGCTGTGTTGTGGCATGTGGATGACTCTATCCCATTTGCTGGTAACGGAGACGATCAGGATTATCTGAACGCCTCTAGGCAAACCTTTAACAGTCTGAGTGATTGGGTTGATGTGCGACGGTATAAACGAACCCATGAACAGGCGGGATATCCCCTGCTATTGGCGTGGGTCCATCAGTTTGTCGGCGACAGTCTCTACCATAAGAAATCCGTCAACGTCTTGCTGTTCCTGATGATTGCGGTGACCTGGTTCAAGATCGGTCTAGAAATCGCGGGAAGGCGGCTCGCGTTCATCTGTGCCCTAGGAGTCCTTCTCATGACGCCACTGTGGTTTTACTGGATGTTTCTTTTCAAGGATATGGCCATCACACTGCTACAATCCATCTTTATCCTTGGAGTCATCCAATCGCTCTCGAGCCAGGCAGTCGGGAAAGGCTATCTCCTGATTACTGTGAGCACCATTCTGCTGATCCCCTTTCGAAGTAAGTTGGCGCTGGTGAATCTGGCGGTTCTGGCTGGAGCCACGATGTTGCGAATGGGATCGTCACAATCCTGGAAAGCTTCTCTCTTACGGGTTGTCCTGACGGGAGGCATCATCGTCAGTATTCTAGTGGTTGGGAGGAATGCTGAACTCCTGCGAGAGATGGGCGTGGCCGGCGAGCATCGCGCATTGGATTCTCAATCCGTCCAAGCCGACCTCGACTACCGAGGGCAAATACGAACTACGATGGTCGCAAATGCAGTGAAATTTCCCTTCCTATATCTCGTTGGAGAAGTCGCAGCCTTTAATCCTCGATCATGGGACGAGGGGGGTAGTAGCCTGATTCGAGGCTTGTCCATGGTACCGTGGATTGCCGTGGGGCTGCCGTTGTTTGTGATCGGGACCTGGCGTGTATTGCGATCCCGAACGCTGTACGAGGTTGCCGTGCAGAAGCCAGCAGCGTACGCAGGGACGCAGGCTCTTGATCCCATACAACCTGAACGGGTTCCGCTGATGGTGCTGCTCCTGTTTGTTTTGCTCTATGCCGGCGTGGCCTGGTTCAGCGCGGATACGACTCGTTGGAGAATGCCGGCGATGCCCGCGATGGGCGCCATTGCCGGATTTGCCTGGATTACGATGGATAGTCAACAGCGGCTGTGGATGCTAGGAGGGTGGGGACTGCTGCTTTCCGCTTCCTGCATTGCCTACTACGCGGTGCTTCGATGACAGGAGAATGGCCTGACACGGTGCCCGGGCGTCGTCATCCAGAAAAGCGAGAGGAAGAGTTCTGCCTAATAGCAGTCAAGCACGAAGGTCGTTGGACCTAACAGCTTTTGCAACATTCTGATGAAAGCCGAATGAAAGCGTGGAGCGTACGGCAAACCTACTCAGGAAATGGTGATCTGAGCATGACCCTCAGCCGACGGGTTACCTCAGCCACCGCTCAGCTGACATTGAGCAACGCGTCGGTTCGCCTCTTGTCGCTTGCGACCATGCCGGTACTGACGCATCTTCTTACACCGAGTGCCTACGGCACGGCCGCCATGGCTGGGACGGTCATTGCTTTGGTGTCTGTGCTTGGGCTTGCCGGCATGGATATGTCGTATGTGCGGGCTTACCGTGAGCACTCCACTGGTGTCGGCCAGGCCATTGAACTGTTTGCCTGGCGCTATGCCTTGGGTGCCGGAATTGTGTCGTGCGCGGTGGTGACGGCGAGTTGGCAGACCGTTGCCGATACGTTCGCGCTGCCCGGGTATCTCGGCGGGTTGTTGGCCGTTGGCATTCTCTTGAACCTCGCCAGCACGATGTCGCAAGCACGAGCGCGGATCAATGATCGCTATCGTGCGATGTCGCGCTCAGTGGTGATCTCTGGGGTAGGCGTTGCATTCATCAGTCTTGGAACGGCTCAGTGGTGGCGCCAGGATGAATTGCCGCTCATTTTATCGATGATCGCGGGATACCTTCTTCCCATACTGATCCTTGGCGGCCCTTCCATCGCACAGCTTGGCACATCATCCGGCTTGAGCCTGAAGGAGCGCCTCAGTGTGCTCACAATTGGCATCGCCGGGACTGTGACGGCACCTGTGTATTGGGTCATTTCTTCATCGGACCGATGGTTTTTGGGATATTTCGAAAATGCCACCTCGGTCGGAATCTACTCGATGGGCTACAGTGTGGCCGTGATGGGGATGGTGGTCAACAATGCCGTCATCTCGGTATGGGCACCGGAAACCGTCAAGGAGTTCCAGTGCGATCCCGATCGAGCACTGATCCTATTGGGTAGAATGGCGGAACGCCTGCTCGCGGGGTTCGCCTGCGTGTGGCTGGCGGTTACCGCTGCCGGAGGAGATCTGATTCGACTGCTTGCAGCACCGACCTTTCATACCGCGACCGCCGTCGTTCCCTTTCTTGCAGCAGCCGTACTGTTCCATGGCGTGACCCATTTGGCAAATGCCATCTTTTTGCAGATGAAGCGACTGGAGCGTACGGTCTGGATTTGGATTGGTGGAGGTTTGTTGTCCATTGTTCTCAACATGACATTGATCCCCCTCTTTGGAATCCTTGGGGCAGCTATTAGTCAAACTGCTAGTTTTTGTGCGATTGCGGTGGGAATGACGGTGGGGGCCCAGTATCTCTGCCCTCTGAAAGTGAGCGGGAATCGCCTGGCGTGCATTCTTGGGGGCATTCTCCTTATGGCGATACTCATGTTTCCCGCGTGGACCGATAGGCCGATAACAAGCCTGCTTCTGAAGCTTCCAGTTGGCCTTGCCGTGAGCCTCGCGGTTCTCCGTGTAATCGCACCAGAGCTATGGGATTCGCTTAGAGGAAAAGCGTAGTTGTGCATGGTGCCGCAACGCATGAGGATGGATCGGTGTGTCAATACTAATGTGCCATCGCTACGGACAACTCAAGTGATCTCCCTCGACAACCTTCACGTGGTGACACTGTGTGTGGCATAGCCGGACAGATCAGTTTTGAGGCGCCGCCATCTGTCTATCATGTGGCGGAGATTGTGCGCGGCATCCGCCATCGTGGCCCTGATGATGAAGGCCTCTGGGTTTCACCCACCAAGGAATGCGTACTCGGCCACGCCCGGCTGAGCATCATCGATCTGAGCCCATTAGGACATCAGCCGATGGTTGATCCTGAGACGGGTAATGCTCTTGTTTTCAACGGAGAAATTTACAATTTTCAAATATTGCGCACAGAATGTGAATCGGCTGGAGATATCTTCCGTTCTCATTCCGATACGGAAGTCATTTTGGCTCTTTATAGACGTCATGGCGTGGAGTGTCTTGCCAAGCTACGGGGAATGTTCGCTTTTGCTCTGTGGGATGAGAGACGCAAAAGCCTTTTTTTTGCGCGGGATCGGGTTGGTAAGAAGCCTCTCAATTATGCCATGACCAAGAATGGGATTATCTTTGCTTCAGAAATTGATCCGCTGGTACGTCATCCCGAGATATCTAAGGAGATGGATCATGAGGCGCTGGATCTGTATCTCCAGCTTCAATACATTCCCGCGCCTTGGTCGATCTACAAGTCGATCCACAAGCTGCCGCCTGCCCATTACGCGATCTATGACCAGGGTGGCTTGAAGATTCAGAAATACTGGGACGTGAGCTATCGCGCAACCCGCAACATTTCGGAGCAGGATGCCCTGGATGGATTGGAGGAAAAGCTCACGGAAGCCATTCGCTTACGTATGATCGCGGATGTGCCATTGGGTGCGCTTTTAAGCGGTGGGGTAGATTCCAGCGTGGTGGTCGCGCTGATGGCAGGACAATCCAGGGAACCCGTGAAGACCTATAGCATCGGTTTCAAAGAAGAGGCATTTAATGAACTGCCGTATGCTCAGATGGTGGCAGATCGGTATCGTACGGAACATTACCCGGAGATTGTTGACGCGGATGTGGAACCGCTACTGTGTGATATTGTTCGTCATTACGGCGAACCCTATGCAGACTCCTCTGCCATTCCCTCATTCCACGTGTGTCGTGCCGCTCGTCAACATGTCAAGGTAGTCATGAATGGCGATGGGGGAGATGAACTGCTTGGTGGCTATCCACGCTATTGGCTGCAGCAGTTCAGTATCACGACGAGCCGTCTGCTAGGGAATTGGCATGCGCCGGAACATCTCGCTGCATTGGCAGTGGGCCTAGATAAAGCCCAATCTCTCCCTGCACGGCTGCGCCGTAAGTGGTTATTACGCGTAGCCCATCCAGAATTGCAATCAATCATCATGTATAGCCAATTTTGGAATGATGAAGAACGTGCTCATCTCTTGGACGGAGCTGGTTCTCTTCTCCCTCGGTGGCGTATGGAATGGCTTGGTGATGCGAGGGAGGCAGCTGACAATCCCATTGACCGAATGCTGTGGATTGATAACCGGACCTATCTTCCTGGGGATCTTCTTGTAAAGAAGATGGACATCGCTTCCATGCATTGTGGGTTGGAAGCTCGCTCGCCTCTGCTGGATCACGAAGTCATCGAGTACTGTGCGTCACTCCCGGTCGACGTGAAAGTTCGAGACGGGACAGGAAAATATTTACTCAAAAAGCTAGCAGCGCGGTATTTGCCAATCGAACTAATCTACCGGAGAAAAATGGGGTTTGGGATCCCGGTCGCGGAGTGGCTGCTAGGCCGCCTCGCGCCGCTGATCGAGGAGGTCCTGTTTGATGCATCATTGATGGAGCCGCTGAACGGCCCCGTCATTCGGAAAACCGTGAAGGAGTTTCGGGAACAACGCATTGATCATAGTTCCCGTCTTTGGGCGCTATTGATGTATGGCCTGTGGCGTCGCTATTGCGTGATGCGCTCATGAGTCCACCTCGGGTGCTGATGTTCTGTGGCCAATTCTGGCCCAAGATTGGAGGGGCAGAGCGCCAGGCCCAAAAGCTTGGCAAAGCGTTGCTCATGCGGGGTTGCCATGTGGAGATACTAACGCCTCGACTTGAAAAGTCTTGGAGCCTTGAAGAGAGCATTGATGGCTTAAAGATCATTCGATTTCCATTCGTCAATCTCACGCGCGATCTCAAGGGTGTCCGCGGACTAGGCGTTCCCAATACGTTGCTCTTAGGTTTACAGGTTCGGCGTGCCGTATCACGTCATATTCAGGACTTTGATGCCCTGCACGCACACATTGCCTCACCCATGGTGGCTTATGCAATGGAAACGGCACAGACTCATGGGAAAAAGGTGATCTGCAAGATCGCTGCTGGTGGGGATTCATTTGACTTTAACTCTCTGCGAAGAACGTCGCTCTTGGGACCAAGATTGGAGAAGAAACTGATACGAGGTATGGATCGGTGGGTGGCCATCTCAGGTGAAATCCGATCAGACATCCGAAGAACAGGTGTCTCGCCAGACCGGATCGTGACTATTCCGAATGGCGTAGAGATGCCATATCACTTGGATGAACCGAAACGAACTAAGACTCGCCGTTTTCTCTATCTCGGGAGGCTCACCCATAATCCATACAGAGATTTTGCAACATTGCTTCGCTCCTTCGACAGGCTGGTGATGGAATTCCCAGAATGTGAACTGAAGTTTGTGGGCGGTGGGGAGCGCGAAGGCGAGATCCGCAACCTGCTGGCATCCCTACCTCACGCGGGTTCACGCACGGAGTTAGTTGGCTTTTGTGATCCGAAACCCTGGTTGGAATGGGCTGATGCCCTCATCCATCCGTCGCTGGCGGAAGGAATGTCCAATACACTGCTTGAAGGAATGGCCCATGGCGTTACGTGCATTGCCAACGATATCCCTCCCAACCGTGAAGTTTTGGGTGGGGGGACGGCAGGCATTCTCGTGCCTGTCGGCGACGTTGCCTCGCTTGTGGAAGCCATGCGGAGGTTATGTAGTGTTGTAGGAGAACACGATTACTGGGGGCGATGTGGACGGAAGAGGGTGGAAGAAATGTATTCATTTGACCGGATTACCAATAAGTATCTTCAGCTTTATGGGGAACTTCTGAAGGCGTGAGCGGATCATATAAGCAAGGGGCTTCGGCGAAAGAAAGACGTACCGATACTTTCTCTGTTGCCTGTGTCTATGCCTGCTTCGATAGTTAATCAGAAAATCACAAGTGTTTTGGCCTGGGCGTCGAGGGGGTAGTCCATGAGTGACCATTGACGAAAGCGCTGTGGTCGATGCTGCTTCTGTGGTTAGAAAGGATGTATCGAAGAATGCAGTGGGGCCAGAGGAATCTCGTCTGAATCATGAGAATGAGAACCGAGAGGAACTGGCCGCAATAGATTCTCTCTAGGTTGATGTGGGAGGCACGAAACATATTATCAAAACTATGCCGAAAAGATTGTGCGTCTTGATGATCGCTCCCCAGTTCAGACCACTGGTTGGCGGATACGAACGCGCTGCAGAGCGGCTAGCGGAAGAACTGGTTAGTCTTGGACACGAGGTCACAGTTATCGCCGATTGTCGAGATAAGTGTTGGCCACGTATGGAGACGACCAATGGAGTTACTGTGCGCAGGCTCTGGTGCATATACCGAACAGGTTTGCATCTCCTCACTGCGCTTCTGTCTCATGCCGCATTCTTGTTGTTGAATGGCCGCCGTTATGACGTATTTCATATCCATCAGTATGGCTACCATGCTGCAGTAACAGTTGTTATCGGACGGCTTTTGCGCAGGCCGATTATACTTAAAATTACGAATACCGGAGCACAGGGAATCGAGCAGGCGCTTGTCGATGAAAAAAAGACATCACGATTGCTGGCCTTGTTGCATCGGAAGGTAGATGCCTGCATCGCGACGACGGTAGAAGCGCAAGAAGAGGCGGCACGTTTTGGTATTCCAAGGGAGAGGATTCGTGTTATTCCCAACGGTATAGCCTCTGACTTCTTCAAGCCGTGTGACCGGCAAGGTAAAGCAGAAATTAAGAAGCGACTTGGACTTGGAAGCTCCTTGACTGTCCTCTATTGTGGTCGTTTGTCGTCAGCCAAAAACGCTGAAGGTTTGATCGAAGCCTGGAATGCTATCCATTGCAATGTCTCGAACGCCGAGCTTGTTCTTATTGGTGATGGACCAATGAGAAAAATACTTGAATCTCGAGTTGCAGCACATGGATTGACGATGTCGATACGGTTGGCAGGTCTTCAGCCAGAAGTTCTGTCGTGGTATCAGGCAGCCGACGTCTTTGTTTTACCGTCTCACCATGAAGGTTTGTCTAACAGTTTGTTAGAAGCGATGAGTTGCGGCCTTCCAGTAGTCTCCACGCGTGTTTCCGGTAGCACGAGCATTTTCGCCGAGCGTGATGTGGGTGAACTTGTTGATGTTGGAGACATACCAGGCCTGGCCACGGCACTGCTCCGTCTCTTGACCGATGCAACTCGCCGCGGCACATGCGGTTTCCGCGCTCGAGAGTATGCCAGAGTTAGATTCTCAATCCAGGCGGTTGCCGAGGAAACCTTAGGGCTCTATGCACAGTTAGTAGAAGGCGGATCTCGCTATTCATGAGCAGTCAAAAAGTATTGCGCATTGCCTATTTTGCAGAAATATTCCCATCCAAGAGCGAGACGTGGGTGCACCATGAGATCTTGGAACTCCAACGACTTGGCTGTATTGTGAGGGTCTTTGCAACGCACCCGCGACCGAAGAGTGTGCCAGATGAATTACGAGGGTTGTTTGCAATTACTTCCTACCTTCCCGAGTTATCTTGTTCTTTGAGCACAGCGCTTTTGCAAATCCTCAAGCCCTGCTTGCTCTTGCCTGTGGCAAGGGGCCTTATGTGCGACGCCAAAGGCTTACGCCGAAAGGCTCAGGTTTGTCGGGATCTCATATATGCGGGGTTGTTTCGCCCCTTTGTAACGGACTTTCGCCCGGACTGTTTGTTCGCCCATTTCGGGGGAACACGTACTAACCTTGCGATGTTCTGCTCCATGTTAAGTGGATTACCTTTTGGATTTAAGATGCACGCAGCGGATGTTTTTCGACGGGTTGGACTTTTTCGATTAAAGGTGGCGAGATCAGCTCAGATCATGACAATTTCTCGATATAACATCGAATTCATCAAGGAGCACTATCAGGATATAGATACTTCGCTGTTCCAAGAGCATGCCTGCGGAATCCCGTTGCATGATTACCCGTATCAACCATCTCGGCAGGAAAGCGAAGTCCCGACCATTCTTGGAGTTGGTCGCCTCGTCCGAATGAAAGGCTTTGATGTTCTGTTAAGGGCAAGCCGTTTGCTGTTGGATCTTGGCTTCCGGCACAGGGTTGTGCTTATCGGTCATGGCCCGGAGCGGGAAGCACTTGAGCAGTTGTGTCTTAGCTTAGGGTTGCAGGACACAGTTGCTTTCAAGGGGTATGTTGGCCCACATGAAGTCAGGAGCATACTTATTTCTTCTACCGTCTTTGTCCTACCGGCAGTTTGGGATCCAATAGATAACACCCAGGATGGCGTGCCAGTGGCCTTGATGGAGGCGATGGCTCTCGGTGTTCCTGTGGTAAGCACAACGACAAGTGGGATATCAGAATTGGTTGAGGCGGGTGTCACAGGATTTCTTGCTCGACCAAATGATCATGTGGATTTGGCTGCACAAGTTAGATGTTGCTGCGAGTTGGATGATGAATCGAGGGAAATCATGCTTGCAGCGGCACGGCGAAAAGTTGAACAAGATCACGATGTCCGAAATCTCACATTGACTCTCTTTGGGATGTTGAAACAAGCGGTTGGAAGCGATGATTGAGAGATGGCACCATGATTTTCGGCCATAAAGCGAGGGTAGGCGAGAAACAGTTGTTTGAGGGGGACCTGTGATTTGGTGCTCGGTCGCTAGGATCGATCTCAAAAACAAGATACTGACGTACCCGACGATGAATGATGTCAAAAATGGAGAGGGGTTAATACGTGCATGTTCGGATAAAGCAAGATCAATTGCATCCTAGGACTCCCTAGGAACGCTGGTTCTCGTCAAAAAGGCAATTTATAGATTAGGTTTTAGTACGACATGATATCTTCATACCCGCAGTGGAGATGGTGTCAGGATTATATAAGTGGGAAATGGCGCAAGGCTTGATCATCATGACATTGTGAAGCCTACTCAAGACTTAGGTTCTCTCCTTTGGAATATATTAATAATACGCAATGGCGGTGAGCTTTCAAGAGACCGGAATATCCGTGAGGCTAAGGATAGGGACGACAGGCTTCGTGAGTCATAAGTGTGAATTCTCGTAGTGAGTGAAGAGTATTTCCCGGGAGGAGTATCCGAAGTTAGATGGCTTGACATGAGGCATGGGAGGGTAAAATGCAAAAGAAGACGATCCTGTGCTTCACCAGTCACTATCTACCAGGTTTCAAGAATGGAGGTCCTGTGCGGAGCCTCCTGAACATGTGTGAATGGCTGGGCGAAGTATTTTCTTTTCGCATAGTGACAAGAGATCGTGATAGGGGTGACACAGAACCCTATGAAGGCTACTCTCCGGGAATGTGGCATGTATTGAATGGAGCTCAAGTCCAATATCTGCCGATTCCGTATTGGGCTCCCTGGAGACTCAGGCGAGCAGTGTTAGATGCTGCACCTGATCTCTTGTACTTTCATAGCTTCTTGGATCCTGCCCTGACCATCATGCCCTTATTTCTTCGACGTCTGGGACTACTTCCTTCTTCCATACCTGTGCTCGTAGCACCACGTGGTGAGTTCTCACCAGGGGCATTCTCCTTAAAGCGAACAAAGAAAGTTATGTATCTGTGGGGGGCTAAAGTTTTGGGATTGTACCGCAATGTGGTATGGCATGCGACGAGTCACGATGAGGAGAAGCTCATTCGGACGATGTGGGGGACGGATACAGAGGTTCTGACGGCAAGAAATCTGCTATCCAGAGCAAATCAGGAGGGAGGGGTATTCCGAGCGAAAAAAAAAGTAGGATTGGTTCGCTTGGTATTTTTATCGAGAATATCGAGAAAGAAAAATCTTCTTTCTGCGTTGAAAATGCTCGAAAGTGTCGAGGCAGGCATTGTGCTCGATATATATGGGCCTATTGAAGACAAAGATTATTGGGGGGTGTGTCAGGGGATGATAGCAAGGCTACCTCGTCATATTGAAGTGAACTATAAAGAATCTGTACATCCAGAAGATGTGATCCCAACACTTGCACGCTATGACGTCTTCATCTTCCCCACGTTGGGAGAAAATTTTGGGCATGTGATCCTTGAGGCACTGTTGGCGGGCTGCCCCGTCATACTGTCGGATCAGACGCCCTGGCGTAATTTGTCAGAGAAGCAGATTGGGTTTGATATTCCGCTTGAACGCCCCGATGTATTTATCAGAGCCATTGAGCAATTCGCAGCTATGAGGGAGCCTGAATTTCAGATCTGGTCACGTGGGGCTCGAGAATATGCGACTCAGTTGGTCAAAGGCTCGGACGCGTTGCGAGAGACCCGTAACCTTCTGGATCAAATGATGATGCGATGAAAGTACTTGCTGGTGGACAATGGCGTGATGGTTTTCTTGATTACCATCGCACGCCGGATGAGTATCGTTTTAGAGTGGTGGCATGTCTGACCCTAGCAAAGATTGATGATATCTATTTTGTTCGACCAAAGAGTCTGCGCTTAGTCTGGAATTACATGTGTGAGGTTGGCTTTCGTAATGTCTTTCGAAAGATCATTTCACGGCGAGACGAGTCTTTGCGTAACGAGAAGTTCCTGTCTATTGGGTTGGGTGCGATACTCGATCCAGGAGATCACTCTGGGCTTAGAAGAAACGACCTGATCTTCTTCATTGCCCCCGCTCACCCCTTGTGTGCAGAACGTTTCGTATTGCCCGCTGATCTTATACGTGCCGCTGAAGTGACCCTGCCGGTAGAAATTCAGGACAATGTCATCATTCATTCTCGGTTGTCTGATGCACTCCCAGCATGTTTGCAGGAATTGGCAGGATGGAATGCTTTCTCAGGAACTCCGTTGTGGAATCTTCGCGCCGCATTTGATACCGCGCGAGCCCTATTGATAGATCCAACGGTGTGGGCAAAGGCGAAAAGACTGTCTGTCGACCCAAGTGAGCTGCCCCTAGAGCGGCGAGGTAGGACGCGTGCTAGAGAGTATCGGCATAAGAAGGGAGTGCTTTTTGGCTATGGCAATTATGCCAAAGTTGTTGTGATGCCGAATGTATCGCCGTATGTTGAGATCTCATGCATCCATGAGATCGATCCATTGCAAATTCCACGAGATGAATACGGAGACGTCATTTGGGATACTGCAAGTTATTTAAGGCAGACAGAGCGATACGACGCGTACTTCATCGCTGGGTTCCATCATTCTCATGCTTCGTTGGCTATTAGCGCACTGAAGGTAGGCGCGTGCGCCGTCGTGGAAAAACCTCTGGCCGTTGATGCCGCTCAGTTGTCTGAACTGCTGGACGCTATGGCGCTCAGTGATGGCGCTCTCTATTGTGGTTTTCATAAAAGGTATCAACTCTTTAACCAGTATGCATCTTGCGACCTTGGCTCACATTCTGGAGAACCAGTGTCCTATCATTGCATTGTATATGAGGTGCCGTTACCTTTCCGGCATTGGTACCGATGGCCGAACTCGAAGAGTCGGCTTGTTTCGAACGGCTGCCACTGGATCGACCATTTCCTTTTTCTTAATAGTTACTGTGAGGTGTCTCGGGCTGATCTCTTTGTAGCAAGAGACGGCACGATCAATTGCTCAATGGAGTTGTGTAATGGAGCGTATTTTACAATGGTACTTACCGATCAAGGTAGTGAACGGATCGGGGTGCAAGATCACATTGAGCTACGTGCCAATGGAGTCACAGTTCGTATGAGCAATGGTGCACGGTATGAGGCTGAATCCAAAAGCAGAATTCTTCGAAGGACGACGATTAATAAGATGGATAGCTATCGGCGCATGTACCGTTCCATAGGGCAAAAGATATCACAAGGGGTACCAGGCGACACGATTGAATCTGTGAGGGTTTCGACTGGTGCCGTACTTCTTCTTGAACAGCAACTGAACGCGGTCACTGAGAAAGGTAATGTCGCTTGGGTGTAGGGACAGGACCGTACTGTCCGCAAATGGAGTAATTTGCTGATGAGGATGTTATGAGACAGGTCCTTCAGAGCCTCAAGACCGGATCCACGGAAGTGGTTGAGATTCCTAGCCCCCGGTGCCTTCCCGGACATTTGTTGATTCGATCGATTTCCACTTTGGTTTCCTCCGGAACCGAGCGCATGCTCGTCGAATTCGGGAAGGCCAACCTGCTCGATAAAGCCCGTCAGCAGCCGGAGAAAGTTCGGATGGTTCTCGACAAGGTCAAGACCGATGGGGTGCTGCCGACGCTGGATGCCGTCCGCAACAAGCTGGATCAGCCATTGCCGATGGGGTACTGCAATGTGGGGGCGGTGCTTGAGGTTGGTCGGGGAGTGACAGGAGTTTCAGTCGGAGATCGAGTAGCGTCGAACGGCAAACATGCAGAGATTGTCTGCGTTCCCAAGAATCTGTGTGCAACAGTCCCGGATTCCGTGAGTGATGAGGCTGCGGCATTCACCGTGATCGGGGCGATTGGATTACAAGGAATCCGATTGATTCAGCCAACTCTGGGTGAGGCTGTGGTGGTGACGGGGCTGGGACTGATTGGACTGATGACCGTTCAGTTGTTGAAGGCCCATGGATGTCGCGTACTGGGATTGGATTATGACATCAGTAAGTTAGCGCTTGCTCAAAAACTGGGAGCGCAAACAGTTGATCTGAATCAGAATGCCGATCCGCTAGGGGCTGCGATGGCCTTTTCCCGTGGCCGCGGTGTGGATGCGGTGATCATCACAGCTTCCACGAAGAGCAATGAGCCGGTGCATCAAGCGGCACAAATGTGTCGGAAACGAGGGCGCATTGTGCTTGTCGGGGTCGCAGGGCTGGAACTCTCTCGTGCGGACTTCTACGAAAAGGAACTGAGTTTTCAAGTGTCCTGCTCCTACGGACCTGGGCGCTACGACAGCTCCTATGAGGACAATGGACAAGACTATCCTATTGGCTACGTTCGCTGGACGGAGCAGCGTAACTTTGAGGCGGTTCTCGATATGTTGGCTGATGGCCGTCTTCAGACAGATGTACTCATCTCGCATCGAATTCCCTTCGAGCAGGCTACGACCGCCTATGATTTGATCGCAAGCCGATCTCCCTCGCTCGGGATTATCTTGCAATATCCTGAACCCGATGCGTTTTCTCACAGTCGATTACTGAGACGAACGATTGCCCGATTAGAGGAACCGCTCGAGGGGGAACGTTCTCCTGCTACCCCGGTCGTCGGATGCATTGGGGCAGGAAACTATGCTACGCAAGTGCTGTTGCCGGCTTTTAAGAAGACAGGAGTCGCCTTCAGAACGGTTGCGAGTAGCACAGGTGTGAGTGCTGCTCATGCGGGAAGCAAGTTTGGATTTTCTGAAATCACGAGCGATAGTAGGACTGTAATTGAATCTCCGGATAACAATACTGTCATCATCGCGACGAGGCACGATAGCCATGCAGCACTCGCTGCTGAAGCCTTAAAGGCGGGCAAGCATGTGTTTCTTGAAAAGCCGTTAGCAATCACGCGAGAAGAACTGACGACACTCTGTCAGGTCTATGACACTTGTATCAGACAACAGCCATCGTCTCCGCTCATGATGGTTGGGTTCAATCGTCGATTTGCCCCACAAGTCCAGCGCATGAAACAGTTGTTGAATGGAGTGGCGGAACCCAAGACCTTTGTCATGACGATTAATGCGGGCCATATTCCCCGTGACCACTGGACTCAGGACCGATCGATCGGAGGAGGGCGGATCATTGGGGAAGGCTGCCATTTTGTCGACCTGCTCCGGTTTCTCGCTGCTTCACCGATTGTTGCTGTTCAGGCGATGTCGGCGGGTGATGACAAAGTCACGATCACGTTACGATTTGAGGATGGATCAATTGGCACGGTCCACTATTTCTCCAATGGGCATAAATCGTTTCCGAAAGAGCAGCTCGAGGTTTTTTGTGGCGGTAAGGTGCTGCAGCTAGACAACTTCAGAAAACTCCGTGGTTACGGTTGGTCCGGGTTTCAAACAATGAACCTGTGGAGCCAGGACAAGGGACAGACGGCTTGCGTTGCTGCTTTTGTGGATGCAATTCGTCAAGGCGAATGCTCTCCAATTCCTTGGGACGACCTCGTGGAGGTGACGCAAGTCACCTTCGATATCGTGGACTCACTCACATAGGTGCCTTCTATTCATGAAGTGCTTGGGCCTCTATGCTAGGACGCTCGCGTATCTTCGTCCTTCACAGGTCGCGTACTTCCTTCGCCGACGAATCCTTCCGCAGTTTCGGTCTGTAATCAAAACAGGCGACACCGGAAGGCGTTCGGGCGTCATCTCAATGCTTCCTGGTGTTTCAGTCTCCACGCCAACCGGAGACGATTCGCATTTCTGTTTCCTGAGGCAGTCAAAGTGCATTTCGTCGCAAAATGTTGATTGGGTTTGCAAGGACATGCCGAAGCTCTGGCGCTATAACCTGCACTATTTTGACTATCTCCATGATCCACAGCGTTCATTTGAGAACAAGTGTTTCCTCATTAGCGACTGGATCCAGCACAATCCACCAGGGACGGAGGATGCTTGGGAACCCTATACAGCCTCGCTCAGGCTTGTTAACTGGATCAAGTTCTTTCTAGTCAATGAGTGTATGTTGGCCAAAGAACAAAGCGAG
>FKKE01001845.1_pt2 | contig 17155 bp, 17 predicted proteins | sample 1106331 | NCBI WGS metagenome assembly FKKE01 (sample SAMEA3931202, study PRJEB13176) | freshwater metagenome | biome: Drinking water system; feature: drinking water; material: freshwater | place: China | collected 2013-02-06 | reverse complement strand
GGTTGTGCTACGATTGAACAGATTTCCAGTCCGTCACCGATGTGCAGAACTAGAACAACGGCCCTTACCGCCACATAGTTTGGCGGGAATGGGCTCTTATGCATTTCCTGACCTGAAAGGCATGCATAATCGTGCTGGAATCCACTCCCCTCGTCAGAACTATCGTTTGGGAAAGCGTTCGTTTTCCCATGCAGAACCGCCTCTATTTTTGGAATCCCACCCTGGACGGAGAAGGACTCATCTCTAANNCTGGACGGCGAAGGCCTTATCGCCAACATTTCCAAACGCGGGTGCCGCGTGTCCTGCGACACACCAGTTGATGTAGGCATGGCCTTTGAGTTGTGGATCTATTCAGGCAGTTCGGAATGGCCCCTGAAGATCGAAGGGGCGGAAGTATGCTGGACCCAAGGGACCGAGTTTGGCCTTCATTTTTCTAAAATATGGATGTCCCAGCGCGATCGCTTACGATCTTTATTGGAGCATCTTCGGACCCACGTTATTCCCCTACGAATGCCGAAGGAGGCCGCTGTGGGGTTAGTGGCGCATGGGGGTCGCCGTCTCGCAAGCGATATTTCCCTGGTAAACATTTCCACCAGTGGCTGCACCCTGCACACCTCTGCCACCCTGCCGATTTCAGTGGGATCCCAGATCGCCGTTGAGGTCAATTTTTCAGAGCATACCCGGCCGCTCTACATCCAGGAGGGCGTGGTACGTTGGATCATGCGGAGGCGAGTCGGCCTAGAGTTTCTAACGATTGGGCATGAAGAGCGCGACCGCTTGCTCCAACATATCCGAACATTCAAGTGGGTCGAGACACCAATAGACTGGTAACGCTTGAGTCGACGATGATGAATCTCATTCCAACCATGATGCATTCGTCCTGCGTAGTGGCTCTCTGGACACACCCTCGCTGTTAGAAAGTTGGTAGCTTCCCTCCCCTTGATTCACCACATTGATGTGCCTCGCGTCAGAATCGACATCCGCAGCGAATAGCTCCACCCTAATGATGATTGGAGCAGGCTAGAGAAACACCACCGGCCGATGGTCAATGCCAGAGCAGATGAAAAGCACGCCAGCATGAATGAGGGATGATGAAACAATGTTTTTCAAACAGATGAGGAAGACAGGAAGCCTTCCAGGCCCACTGACCCGAATATCGGTTTCAGATTGAGGCACCCCCCAACATGGTCGGCCCATCGATCGAGCTCATCGTCGAGCCGCCGGGAAACAGACTCCGATATTGTACGACTCAATGGCTCCCAACCCTTTCGACGGCGGATCCGATTCAACCAATCCCTCCGAAATTCAGGCCGGTCAAACATGCCATGGATGTACGTTCCCCACACCAGGCCACTCCGGCTGACGGCCCCATCGAGCACCACTGCTGTTGAATGGTCGGTTGAACCCCCTTCATCACAGAGACGCACGACCCGAAAACACGGGGGGTCTTCTCCACGGTGAGTGGCACCCATATGAATGTAATAGCCTCGCAGAATGCACGCCGGCTCACCCTCGATATGAAGCACTTGAGCCTTGACCAGATCCGTCGTCTTAACCGGCATCAGCACGGTCGAAACGTCTAGATAACCAAGACCGTCGGACTCGCCTCCCGATTCTACGCCGTCCGGATCCGAGAGGTACCGTCCCAACATCTGAAACCCTCCACATATGCCGATCAGTTCTCCACCGGCCTCGACATGCCGACTCACAGCCTGCGGAAATCCGGCTGTACGAATAGCCGCTAAATCCTCCAGTGTATTCTTGCTGCCGGGAATGATCACGACGTCGGCACCCAAAAGATCCTCAGGACGAGTGACAAATCGCAATCGGACATCACATTCCAATGCAACATGGTTGAAGTCGGTAAAGTTGCTCATCCGAGGCAACAGCACCACAGCCACATTGACATGCGAACCGTCGAACGGCAGCTGGCCAGCGCGATCCACAGCCAGGCTGTCTTCCTGATCGAGAGTGAGATCCCGTAACATTGGGATGACTCCCAGAACCGGAACGCCTGTTCGTGCCTCGATCAAACGCACACCGTCTTCAAACAGGCGGCACTCCCCACGGAACTTATTGATGACGACACCGATCACCCGTGCCCGCTCCTCTGCAGTAATCAGGTCCAACGTGCCGATGACCTGCGCAAAGACTCCACCTCGATCGATATCCGCCACCAGGATCACACGGGCATCCGCCATCTCGGCTATCGTCCAGTTGGCAAGATCGCGGTCTCGCAGATTGAGTTCGGCGGCGCTCCCAGCGCCTTCAATGACGATGAGCTCGAATGATGAGGCAAGTCGCTGGTAGCTTTCCTTTACGCGATCAGCCAGTTCGGCCTGATGTGTGAAATAGTCCTGGGTGTCTGATCGTCCCCAGACCGTTCCTTGCACGACGATTTGCGCGCATCGGTCGGACTCAGGCTTGAGTAAAATCGGATTCATATCGGCCTCAGGATCGAGGCGGCACGCCTGCGCCTGCAGTGCCTGTGCACGGCCGATTTCTTTCCCGTCCCAAGTGACACAGGAATTATTCGACATGTTCTGCGCCTTGAACGGCGCCACCCGGATACCGGCGCGAACAAAGAGCCGACACAGCGCCGCTGTCATGAGGCTCTTGCCGACATCCGATCCTGTGCCAAGCACAGCCAATGCCTTCGCCTTCATCGATGCTGTGTGTGCCATGCCCTAGCCTTTTTGAGCCCCTCGGTCACACAGTGGGCGACGACCCGTCCAATCAGCGCCCCTATTATGGTGTGTGTCCCGCTGTACTGGCACAGAGGTCCTTGTCCTCTTAACCGACAGGCAATGACAACGGCATCCGTGCCAGTTCCAGTGGCTGCGGCTCGGCTCTGGCAACTCGGCACGGCATAATCGCGCAACCGACCGGTCTTGGACTCAGTGGCAACTTGCACGGCCCCGACCATTGCCGCATGGGACAGGCTGCCGTTCGTCACGAGGATAAGATTGATCGTGCCCAGCCGTTCAGCCCCCTTCCGAGCACGTCCCGCCAGCCACTCTCCTGCGCATACCGCATTCGTGACACCAACCGTCGCGAAACACTCTACCCAGAGCGCCCCCGCGCAAGCACGGGCCGTGACAAGCTGCTTCATCGGCACCGCCGTCATAAGTCCAACCGTATGTGCACCAACTCCCAATTGGCCCGCCAATTTTCTCAAGGTGCGCGATGGATCAGGAAATTGAACGGCCAGACGTCCATTCTCGGTGGAAGATGCCTCAACCTGGTGATTGAGAATGTGCGAGGCATACGTAAGGCCTCCACCTTGTGGCGCAGACGAGAGCACACGCCTTCGTGCGCCAAGATCGACAATGAGGGTACGCTGGACCACCCGGTAACTCGTTTGGACGTGCGCCCCAACTTTCCCATCCACATTCATACCGGTTGCCTATGAAGCACCTGCGATAATGCCCGGATGAGCCGATCATTCTCCCATTGGGTTCGCACGGCGAGCCGAATGGCACAGGCAGATGCCCCCGGAACGGAGGAACAATCGCGAATCAACAGCCCCTCACGCCGCAGCTGTTCGGCCACCAGTCCAGCCCGCTGTTTGCGCGGGAGCTCGACAAAGAAGTAATTGGCATAGGTCGGGATTGTCACACACCCAGGCAGGGCTGCAAGCAATGCCGCTACTCTCAACCGTTCCTCCACCATGAATTGCACGCTCTTTTCGGCATGCGCCTCATCCTGTAACGCAGCCAGTGCGGCGACCTGCCCCATCACACTCACAGACCAAGGAGACTGCTGCTGTTGCAACAGGCGGATGGTCGAAGGAGCAGCCACCGCATATCCCACTCGCAATCCCGGCAAAGCATAGAATTTCGTCATACTGCGCAGCACAACCACACGTGACCACGATGCCGCGTGAGAAAGAACAGACCGCTCGGGACAGTAGTCGGCAAATGCCTCATCGATGATCAGCCAGAGACCCCGTCGATGTGCGACCTTCGCCAACCGTCCGACGTCATCGGCTGAACAGGCTTGCCCTGTCGGGCTATTGGGATTGCAGAGGATAACCGCGTCGAACGAAGAACCCTCGCTATGTCCTGTGTCCAGGATATGAAAAAGCCGGTCGACCGGAACCGTGTAGCGATCCCTCCTATCCGCATAGAGTGTCGTGACCTGTCCTCCAGCACGCGTCACCGCAGCGGCATATTCAGAAAAAGTGGGTTGAACAACCAACAGCCGGGTAATCCCAAGCGCGCGAGGAATGACATCGATCAATTCCATCGAACCGTTGCCGACCACGATCTGGTCAGCACCGATCTTCCAGTGCGCGGCCAGCCCAAGACGCAAGTCATGGCATTCGGGATCCGGATAATGTTCCAACATCGGCCGTGCGCGAACAATGGCAGCCCAAACTTGCGGTGAGGGGCCTAACGGATTGATGCTGGCACTGAAGTCAAGGATTTCTGTGGGATCACGACCCAACTCACGCGCCGCCGCATACACATTTCCGCCATGTAACCGCCTCTTCAGACGAGCCATCGGAACCCCGCCGCAAAACAGACGCCAAGTACTGCCGCCACCCCCATGATCTTCATTGCCGAAGCGATGTCCTCCGATTGCACACTCCGTCCTTCTTCACCGAGAACAGGACGATCCTGCGCAACCCCGTCATAATAATTTGTGCCGCCCAATCGTACGCCCAGAATCCCGGCCATGGCCGCCTCTGGCCTACCGCTGTTAGGACTCGGGTGTTTGCTTCCGTCACGACACAGCACCCTCCATCCATTGCGGACCTGTGTCATGCGCCCCCTCATCGCACCGGCGCCAGCGATGAGCAACACGGACGCAATACGGGCCGGAATCCAATTGGCCAGATCGTCGAGCCGAGCCGACCCCCAACCGAAGTCGGCATAGCGGTCATCCTTATGGCCAATCATCGAGTCCAACGTATTGATGGCTTTGTAGGCCAAAGCCAGCGGGGCGCCGCCGATCGCCAAATAGAACAACGGTGCAATCACGCCGTCCGCCGTGCTTTCCGCGACTGTCTCCACCGTCGCACGAGCCACTTCCGAATCAGACAGGTCCGTCGTGTCCCGCCCCACGATCATCGCCACGGCCTGGCGAGCAGCAGGAAGATCGCCGGCCCGGAGCGGACCATCCACCGCACGAACGTGGTCCCACAAATCTCGCGCGGCAAGGGTAGTCGCAGCCAATCCGATCGACAGAGCGGACCCCAGCCACCCAGCGAATTGATCCGCCATTTCGATCAGGACCATTCCGATCACATGGACCACGATCGGCAATCCTCCGGCCAGGCAGATTCCTGCGATGCGAAGGCTCGCGGCACTTCTGCAGATCGCCCGTATTCGGTGATCGAACCACGCAATGCACCGTCCTATCATACGGACAGGATGCGGCAACCAACGAGGATCACCGACCACCGCGTCCAGCACAAACGCCATAAGAAGTTCGCCGCCGGTCATGACAGCCGGAGCAAGAGAGGCACACACAGGAGGAAGAGAATTTCGATGACTTCGTTAGCTGCTCCGAGTGTATCCCCAGTGATACCGCCAAACCAGCTACGACAGGCACGCCAGACCGCCAACACAAACACTGTACCCGCAGTAAGAATGAGGATCGCGCCTGCTGTTCCGAACCCTCCCACCAGCCCAGCCAGCAAGACTAGCGTGGAGACGGCGATATGCCGCCACGACAAATGGGTAAGGAACGGCGCGGCTAGCCCCCCTTCCGCTCTGGCATAAGACGACGTCCACGCCAACGTCACCATCGTCCAGCGTCCAATGGCCGGCATGCAGAGCAGGGCTGGCAGCCTCAGCTCATGCGACAGCGCCATCAGTCCCGCGTACCGGAGAATCAGCGAAAGAAAGAGTCCAGTCGCGCCGAGTGCGCCGATGCGTGGATCGCGCATGATAGTAAGCCGCTCCGCCGCAGTGCGGCCCCCGGCCAACCCGTCCAACGTATCGGCCAACCCATCCTGATGAAGCCCGCGCGTGAACAAGACCAGTAAGACAAGCAGCAGTGCATTCACCACGGCGGCATCAAAGACGAAATGCAGTAAGACGTCGGCTGCAACCAAACCGCCGCCGATCAGCAAGCCGACGACGGGATACCAGGCCATCGACGCAGCCAGCTCCGGCGCTGTCGGCTCGTGATATGCCCGGCTCAGGGGCAAGGGGATGGTCGTCAGAAAATGCCAGGCGAAGACGAACGGACGCGCGACAGTTCCCATGGGGCTACACTTTCTCCGACACTCCCGCTTCCCCGAACGTCGCCATCTCTGTGTAGATCTTGATCGCGGCGCAGACGAGATCCATTCCCAAACAGGCGCCCGTGCCTTCGCCCAAGCGCAAGTCGAGATCCAGCAATGGCCTCAAGCCCAGCTGGTCCAAGATCACACGATGCCCCTGCTCGACGGACCGATGGGAGGCGATCAGATACTCCCGACATGATGGCGCGAGTGCCACGGCGATCAGCGCCGCCGCCCCGGCAATGAATCCATCCAGGACGACCGGAATCCGTGCAGACGACGCACCGAGGATCAAGCCGGCCAGCCCACCGATTTCCAACCCGCCAACTTTGGCCAGCACATCGAGCGGATCAGTCTGATTGAGGCGATGCCGGTTGAGCGCCCGCTGAATGACTGACACCTTATGCGCACGACCGGCTTCGTCGATGCCGGTTCCACGCCCCGTAACCTCTTCAACAGACTGACCGGTCATTACTGCCGTGATGGCAGCGCTCGGTGTCGTATTGCCGATGCCCATTTCCCCCGTCCCAATGAGGCCGACGCCTTCCTTCGCCGCCTCCGCAGCCAACTGGATTCCCACCACGAGCGCCTGCTCCGCTTCGCCGCGTGTCATGGCCGGTTCAACTGAGAGATTGCGGGTTCCCTTCATAACCTTTCGACCCAACAAACCCGGCACCGATCCGAATTCATAATCGACACCGATGTCCACCACCCGCACGTCCATGCCGGCATGCCGTGCGAGTACATTCACCCCCGCCCCACCCCGCAGAAAGTTCAGCACCATTTGAGGAGTTACCTCACGCGGATAGGCGCTCACTCCTTCCCGCGTCACTCCATGGTCGGCGGCAAACGTGAAGACGATACCTCGTGGAATATTCGGCTTGACCTCGCCGGTGATTGCCACATACCGTGCGGCTAGTTCTTCCAATCGCCCCAAGCTGCCGAGCGGCTTTGTCAGGCGGTCCAGCCGGGCCTGAGCCTGCTTCAACAACGTGGCATCGAGCGGCTGGATATGGCGGCAAACCTCTTGTATCAACATGCCCCCTCCCCCGCTTACTTCAATCGAAGCGGAATTCCGCTGACGACAAAATGAACCTCATCAGCTTCTGCGGCGATCTGCTGATTCACCCGCCCGGCTAGATCGCGAAATGCCCGTGCCGACGGCTCAGCCGGAACGAGGCCAAGCCCTAACTCATTGCTCACGATCACGACTCGTGCGGGCGTCGTCCGCATTGCCCGCAGAAGTGTCCCAACCTGATCGAGAATGTCCGATTCCTTCAAACCGATTCCGAGCAGGTTACTCAACCAGAGCGTGACGCAATCGAAGAGAATTGCCCTGTACTGAGACCCTTGCGTGACAACCCAGGCCTCCACGTCGATCGGCACTTCAGCCGTCACCCAGTCTTCATCCCGAGTGGCCTGGTGTCGAGCGATCCGCACCGCCATTTCGTCGTCCAGTCCTTGGCCCGTGGCGACAAACGCGCGCGGCCCTCGCGGACCGGCGAGCCGAAGAGCCTCATCGCTCTTGCCAGAGGAGGCACCGCCGAGCACAAAGATGATGCGGCTTTTCACCTGCCGTGCGGATCGACGGTTACTCAGTGCTTTTAACGGCATCCCGCTCCCATAAGAATTCCGGCTCGCCCTGCGTCTTGGATACCCAACGGGCCAATACGAACAGCGTATCGCTGAGCCGATTGACGAACTTGATGATGATCGGATCGACCGGCTCCGTCTTGGACAGCGCCACACACAAGCGCTCAGCCCGACGGCATACGGTCCTGGCCTGATGCAGAAACCCCGACACTTTTCCACCGCCCGGCAGGATGAACTCCTTGAGCGGCGTCAAATCTTTTTGACAACGATCGATGAGTTTCTCCAGGCGCACGACGTCCTTTGCCGCCACCTGCGGCATATTCTTGAACGTCTGCCCTGGTGCGGTCGCCAGGATGCTGCCGACATCGAACAGCTTGTTCTGTACCCACCGCAGTTCGGCTTCAAGGCGCTCCGCCGCGTCATGCCCGCCCACGCCGTCGGCATTCATTACGCGCACGACACCCACTGCCGCGTTCAACTCATCGACCGTTCCGTAGGCGTCGACCCGCAGACTGTCTTTCCAAACCTGCTGCCCGCCCGCCAGCCGAGTTTTGCCCGCGTCGCCGGTCCTTGTGTAGACCTTGGTGATCCGCATCGCCACTCCTTCCCTTCATTTTCTTAACCATTCGATCGCCCCAAAATTCTTCATGAATCAGACGTTCAACCGGAATCCGGCTCCGCCACCCGACCGTTTCCAACGCAGGCTGCGATTCGAACTCGGATACATATCCCAGGCACAGGTAGGCCAGCACTGTCACCGACTTGGGCACGCCGATGACCTGCTTGAGCGCCGCATGATCGAGGATGCTGACCCAACCCACTCCGATCCCCTCAGCCCTAGCAGCCAGCCAGAGATTTTGGATGGCGCAACAGGTGCTGTACAAATCCGTCGCACGGACCGTTGCACGGCCGAGCACATGCTGCCCGCCACGCCGTCTGCTACACGTCACACAGAGGTTGACCGGTGCTTCTTCGATGCCTTCCAGCTTCAGACGCCGATAGAGCTCACCTTTGGCACCCGAGTACACCGATCCGGCGTCAGCGTTGGCCTTCTTGAACAATTCTTTCACCGCGCGCTTTGTCGAGCGATTGCGGATCACCACAAAATCCCATGGCTGCATGAACCCCACCGAACCTGCATGATGCGCCGCCGTCAAGAGACGCAGCAGCACGTCATCCTGAATCGGCGTCCGAAGAAAATTTCTCCGCACGTCGCGACGCTCAAAAATCGCGCGATACACGGCTTCCCGTTCTGGATGAGAAAATCCGCCATTCTCCTGTTTCACTCGATCATCCACCCAATTCCTCAGCGTGACTCGAAACGGGACCGGACGGGCCCAACTCGCCCGTGGCGACTTGTCCCAAACACACAAGACATAAACAATCCCGATACTTCGACGCAATCCAGTCCATCTGAGCTTCGGTAATGCCGATCTTACCGCACCAGCACTGGTATCCCCCGCATTCAAACCCCTGCCCACAAGCCTCGCATGTTTTCTGAACCGGCCCTCTCAAAATTCGACTCCCGCTTGAGCTTTGATGCCTTTACGAAAGGGGTGCTTCACCTGTTTCATCTCCGTCACTAAATCGGCTTCTTCTAAGAGTTCCGCGGGTCCCCCTCTCCCCGTGATCACCACGTGCTGCATCGGTGGACGAGCACGAAGCACTGGGAGGACCTCCTCCACCCGGATATAGCCGTGCTGCAGCACGATATTGAACTCGTCCAGGATAACCATGGCATACGACGAGTCTCGCAGAAATTCTCTGGCTTTGTCCCACGCGCGTCGCGCGAATTGAGTATCCCGCTCCCAATTCTGCGTTTCCCAGGTATACCCTTCGCCCATCCGCAAGAACGTGACGGCATCGCCGAATGATCTCAGGATCCGTTCTTCCGCCGTATCGATCGCTCCCTTGATAAACTGAATAACCGCCACCTTCATGCCATGCCCGACGCAGCGTAACGCCATTCCCAGCGCTGCCGTCGTCTTCCCTTTGCCTGCGCCCGTACAGACAATCACTAGCCCCTTCACTTCTTGTGCAGCCTCGATGCGCCGATCGACTGACGCCTTGAGTCTCACCATCTTGGTTATGTGATCATCCTGTTCCATCATATGTCCTTCAACACCCCCGACACCACCGCGTTTGAACCTGTTCGATTGGCCGATTCAACCAGCGACGCGGCCACCTGCGGTTGGCTGGCAAAATGCACATGCGTATAGAGTCCCAATGCATTTCTCTCAATCATTCCGTCATACCCTTTTGACTCACCACGCGTATCGATCAACGCGCAGGCATAGGTCAACTGCCCTTTGGGAATCACTGTCGAATAGTGAAACTCATGCCCCCGCGCGGTCAATCCAACGAACCCAATAATGCACGACTGCTTCAGCGCGATCGACCGATACCCTAACGTCATACCGGTACGCTGCATGATGGTTTCGGCCGGAAACAGCCCGACCATTTCATGTAATGCTCCGTCAAAATCACGGATGCCTTGCGTGAGATACATCATGCCGCCGCATTCGGCGTAGACCGTCCCACCCTGCTCCGCAAAACGTCTGATCGCCGATTTCATCGAAGTATTGGCAGCTAATGCCGCCCCGTGCAACTCTGGATATCCCCCGCCCAGATAGAGCATCCCAAGATTGTCGGGAAGCGCCGCGTCGCGGAGCGGAGAAAACTCGACCAGCTCGCCTCCCTCCGCTTCAAGCAGATCCAGATTATCCTGGTAGTAAAAACAAAAGACCTGGTCCTTTGCCACGCCGATGCGGACGGCCTTGGACCGATGAGGTGCGGTCGCACTCGACACAGCCGGCAAAGGGGAACAGGAATTCGCTAGTGCTTCAAGACGGTCCAAATCGACTGTGTCGAGCGCAGCCTTGGCCAGCCGCCGATAGAGCCGGTCATCGCGCAGTTCATCAGCCATGATAAGGCCGAGGTGCCGATCCGCAATTGTCGTTGAGGGATCTGGAGGCAGATACCCAACAGCCACAACATCTGTGTAGTGCTCAACCGCTGCTTTGAGCAGCTTGTAATGGCCTTCGCTACCGACACGGTTGAAAAGTACCCCTGCCACGCGCAACGCCGGATCGAAACACGTATAACCGCCCACCATCGCTGCGGCGGAACGAGCCATGGCGCTGCCGTCGATGACCAGAATAACCGGCGCCTCCAGCTGCTTGGCCAACGCCGCTGTACTCCCTACGTCGTCTAGCGGCGAGCTGCCATCGAACAGCCCCATCATCCCCTCTATAATAGAGAGGTCCGCATCGGCAGCCGCCCGCGTAAAGATCGCCCGATTGAGATCCTTCCCTAACATCCATCCGTCCAAGTTCCGTGAATAGCGTCCTGTTGCCGCCCGGTGATGACCTGGATCGATAAAATCAGGCCCAGCCTTAAACGGCTGAACCCGGCGGCCCCGCTCACGCAGAGCCGCCAGAATTGCGAGTGTCACCGTCGTCTTGCCGACGTTGCTGGAAGTCCCGGCGACGACCAATCGTGGGTAGCAGTTCATATGCCCTACAACGGAATGTCGTAGTTCATCCTCACACCACCGAATACTGAACGTGTCGGGGTACCGAAAAACGTGATCTCTTCATATTCTTCATTGAAGAGGTTGTCGACTCGAACGTACGCTTGCCAATTCTTGGTCACGTCATAGTATGCGGACAGATTGACCACATTGAAAACCCCGAGCTTCTGACTAGGTGAATTGGCTACATTGTTATTCCTCGCACCCACAAACCGATAGTCGATGTTGAGCCGAAGCGCATCAATCGGTGAATATGTAAAACCGACGGTCCCTTGATCGACCGGCCAACGAGGAAGCCGTTTATCGCCCCCCAATGGAAACGGCAACGTCGCCGTATCAAACGCACGTGTTAACGTGTGTGTGTACTGACCCCGCACTTCCAATCCTTTGAGGATTTCCACTTTGAACCCGAACTCCCATCCCTGCGTTTTGGCATCCGCAACGTTGATAGGGCATACCTGCAAAAAAGCCGATGGGGGACACGGCGGAATCCCAAAAGCAAATTGAATGAGGTTTTGGAATCGATTCCAAAAATACCCGGCGTTGAGTTGAAGACGTCCATTGAACAGGCTCTGTTCGATTCCAAGATCCATACTCAAGCTTTTTTCCGGCTTAAGATTAGGATTGCCGAACCCTTCAAAGTACAAATCGTTCAATGTCGGAGCCTTAAAGCCGGTGGCATAGCTACCTCGGAATCTTGTCCCTGTTTCCTTCAAATTGTACCCCCCGGTCACTCGGTAGGTCGTCGCGTCTTCAAAGGCATTATACTGGTCATGCCGCCCACCGGCCGTAAAGAATAGGCGATCCCATAAGTTGATCTGTGCCTGGGCAAAACCTGCATTCGATGAGATGTTGCGCGCTGGCTGCACCGCGCCGAAAAATCCTGGAGAGTCCCCCTCTTCTCTTCTTAATTGGTACCCTGCCGTGAGAAGCACCATCTCGCCGATGCGAAAGTCGTTCTGCCACTCCAATCGTCGATTAAGAACCTCTAGGTCACTGGAAAACGAGGTGAAGCATGTACTCCCGAAACAGTTGGACGCAGGCGTAATGAACTGTCTGCTGTTCAGATTGAACCCGACAGGTCCGCTTCGACTCACTAATCGCTCATTTGCCTGGGACAACGTCAGTTTCGTCGTCCACCATGTGGTCAGGGGCTGCGTCCAGGTACCGTTGAGAATAAGATTGCGGCTTGTCGATCGAGCGCCGAAGATGTCTGCAGGGTTTGCAGGGAATGCACCATCGAATCCATCGAAGCTGCTCCGTGAGTCATACCAGCGCATATTGAACTCTGCCCGACCGTCGTTGGGTAGGGCCGCACCCAACTTTGCCGATACCTGCGTGTTGTGGAACCCATCTCTCTCGAACGCTCCCCGCCTGTAATTGATGGCTGAAAAGCTACTGGTGTCCCAACGAGACACCGAGGCGGAAAAGTCGAACGGTCCCTTCGCTCCAGATATGTTCCCGCCCTCGCGAAACGTCGCGAATGTACCATATTCCATGAATGCGCCGACTTTAGGCTGTCCTGTGCCCTTCTTGGTGTAGATGCTAATCACGCCACCGATGGCGTCCGAGCCATACAACATGCTCTGCGCGCCACGGAGGATTTCGATACGATCGATGTTTTCTGCCGTGAGATTGGCGAAATCATACTCTCCGCTTGTGGGACTATTGACGATGACTCCATCAATCATCACCAGCGTATGCCGTGCGAAGGCACCGCGCATTTTCACACTGGCTGTCGTGCCGGGCCCACCGCTTGACGTGGCAAAGACACCTGACGACAGGCGCAGCCCGTCGATGACGGTTTTGATTTTCCGCTTCTCCAGTTCCTCCCCTGTGATGACTTCGACGGCACTCGTCACTTGTGTGACCGGAACGGGCGTTTTGGTCGCGCTCACAACGACGTCAGGTGTCTCGACGACATCTGAAGTATCGGCCATGGCAATGTCCTGAGCTGAGGCGGGCACTGTGGAAACGGCGAGTGTAGCGATCCACAGACTGACGGCACACGTACTAAACACACGACCAGCTGCAATCTGAAACATGAAAACCTCCCTTTGGCTCGAAGGGTTGAGTTGAATCGACTGCCGGCTGGGTCTCCTGACTTGCGGATCGTCGTGTCTCTGCGCCTTCCCATGCACCGAAGCGCACAGTGGCATGCTGCAGAGTTACTCCCCGCTTACAGTGGCGGCACCGTGATGGACTTGCACCATCTTCCCCGTCACCAGCGTCGTTTCTCCAAAACGCCCTTTCCTCAAACAATGAATAATCCCCTTACGCTCGACAGCCTGGCTGGGGACATGGCCCTGGCTGCCATTTTCTTCAGATCCTACTTATCGACCCTGTCGCAAATGGTGATCCATCGACAGATCTGTCACCACCTCATGATGCCGTTACGTACCGGGCACGAAAGCCGTCCGACAGCGGCATCATGCTGCTGAAACTCCAGTCGACGGTCACAATCGCTGAACGATTCGAGGTATGAGACAAGCGCCGTTCTCCGTTGTCGACAACCAAACTCGGCGCGTTCCAAAAATCGATCGTCGGTTCGGCACCGGTTCGATTGCACACAATCAACGGGAGGCCTGTTTCATGCGTCCGTGCCTCCCACTCTCCGTTGGGACCATGCATGCCAGGGCCCCACGACGACGGCGAGATCAGCACTTGCGCTCCATTGAATCTCAGCACTCTGGAAATGTTCGCCGTATAGGCATCGCTGCATACCAGCACGCCTACCTTGACCCCGTTGCATTCGATGGGAACCGCATCCTCACCGGGGCTGGACCATGACAGCGAATCGCTCGCCACATTGATCTTGCGATATTTGCCGATAATCTCTCCGTCGGCATCAATGACGAACACGGAATTGTAGAGTCGTCGGCCATCCCGTTCTGGGCACGCCACAAACAGAGTCCGCTTCAAGCTTTTCATGAGTCCGCACAGGCGCTGCATCCAGGGATCGGGCTGCGGCTCAATCCAGTCCAGCCCGATGACTCGCGGGAATTGCAATCCGCACACCGCCAGCTCTGGGGTGATGATCCAATCTGCGCCACTGAACGCCGCCTGCTTGATCGCTTCCACAATGACGTATCGATTGCGCTCAACCGCTCCGGGCACAATCTCAAGATGCAACAGTGCGATGCGGCCGGTTCTCATATCACGATAGACTCCTCGGCAACGTCACCCGCGGCGCGCCGGTCTGTGGATGCGGATCGACCACCACATCGCACCCGTAGACCGCACGTAATACCTCCGGCCTGATCGTTTCCCCCGGCGTCCCCTGCGCATAGACTCTTCCGTCTTTTACGATCACCATCCGATCACAGACCAAACTGGCCACGTTCAAATCGTGTGACACCAGCACGACGGTCAGGGACCGCTCGTTTGCCAATCGCTGAATCAACCCACACAGTTCAATCTGATGATTGAGATCGAGATAGGCCGTCGGCTCATCGAGCAATAAGATACGCGGCTCCTGCGCCAGTGCCCGCGCGATCATGACACGCTGCCGTTCTCCGCCAGACACATCGGATACGAGCCGATGGGCCAGGTCAGCGACATCGGTCTCAACCATCGCCCGGTGGGCCACGGCGAGATCCTCCTCTCGTTCAGCCTCCATTCCTAGACTCCACCACCCGGCCTGCCGATGGGGAAACCGGCCCATCAACACAGTCTCCGCAACGGTGAATGGGAACACCTGAGCCTGTTCCTGCGCTACCATGGCAAGGGTCTTGGCGATGGCGAGCGGCGTCAAATCGCACATAGCGTCCCCATCCAGACAAATCCTCCCGGACTCAGGACGTAATAGCCCGGCCAGCAGTTTCAGCAATGATGACTTGCCTGATCCGTTTGGCCCGACGATCCCAACGACTTCTCCACCGGCCACATCGAACGATACTTGCTCAACAGTCCAAGGACGGTCCGGCTGAGACACACCATAACGGAACGACACCTCCTCCACAGCCAGCGCCGAACCAGCCGTGGCCTGGCCGGACTCAGATTGGGATAGAGCTTGTGTCGCCATCTACGCCATCCGATCTTTCCGCCATAAGAGTAGATAGAGAAAGAATGGGCCTCCGGCCAGGGCCGTCACCACACCCACGGGAATCTCAGCCGGAGCAAACGCTGTCCGAGCGACCGTATCCGACAGCACCAGGAACATTCCGCCGACTAAAACCGACGCCGGTAGCAACAGCCGGTGATCCGATCCGATCGCCATCCTGACCGCATGAGGAATCACCATTCCGACGAATCCGATCATCCCGCTGACGGACACGACAGCTCCGGTTAATAACGCCGTCAGCACATAAAGCCGTCGTTTCATTCGTTCCGTATCGATCCCCAATGACCGCGCCTGATCCTCTCCTTGGGTTAACACGTTCAGCGCCGGCGCCTGAGCCAGCAAGCCCAACGCACCGACCGTCAGATAAACCGCGATCCCGGCCAGACTGGACCAATTTTGAGGCGTCAACGATCCCATGAGCCACGCCATGAGGCCCGCGGAACGGGCGGGGTCCATAATTGACGTGATGAACATGATCAAGGCCGTGAGCATGGCATTGAGAATCACCCCGGCCAGCAAGAGGCTGTGAATCGGCAAGCGGCCGTGCGACTGCGCCAGCCGATAGATGAGAATCAGCGCGATCATGCCTCCGGCAAATCCCCAGAGCGGCAACACCGAGATGACGGCCACAATCGTTCCCATACCCAAGAGCATGGCAATCGCGACCCCTAATGCAGCCCCGCTCGATACCCCGAGGACATAGGGATCGGCCAGTGCGTTCCGCAACAGAGCTTGGAGTGTGGCCCCCACGACAGCCAATGTGCCGCCGACAAGGAACCCCATCAACACGCGAGGCAATCGGACTTGAAACAGAATGGCGCTTGCCGTGTCGTCCACACCACCGTCGATGCGACTGGCCGTCACCAGGTGCAACATCGCCGCCAGCAGATCGCGGCTTGCAATGTTTGCCGCACCGAAACCGCTGCACAAGAGAATCACGACAACGGACGCACCCAGCAACCCAAGCAACACCAGCCATCGCCGGTGGTTGGTCATGATGGCACCGGACCGGGCCCATCCGATCACTGTGGACTGCGTGACCGAACCAGCCACAGGCACTTTGGCCGATGCTGGAGCAAGAGGTGCCGCCTGTCCATTGGGCATCGGATCAAGGCCTCCCGCTGAGTGCCGGTGTGGAGAGAGACGGATAAAGAAGGAGAACCAGCTGCTCCAAGGCCTGGCCGATTCGTGGCCCTGGGCGATTCAGCAGATCCGCCGGGATCTGACGGAGGCGCGCGTGTTTGACCGCCGATAGGCCGGACCACTGCCGCCACGCGTGCTGCTCGCTCTCGGAAATTCCCTCGGCTGATCCCACGGGAAATACCAACACCTCCGGATCTTCCACCAACACCGTTTCCATGCTCAAATGAGGATAGGATGTGGCGCTCTTGGCCGCCACGTTGCGGCCGCCGGCGAGCCCGATGAGCTGATCAATGAAACTGCCAGGCCCCACAGTAATGAGCGGTTGGCTATTGAGCACATAGAGTACTCGCACCGGCGGCTGCCCCTGCACCCGTTGCTTGACCGCAGCAATCTGCCGCCGCAGATCCATCGCAAGCGCCGCTGCCTCCGCCTGATGATCCGTCATTCGCCCGAGAGACTCGATTTGCGAAAAGATGTCATCAATCGTCTGGCCGGACAGGATGAAAAGCGGAATATGCAGCTGGTCGAGCGAGGTGATCAGATCCGGCTTCAGAAATTCTTTGGGCGCCAGAATCAGATCCGGTTGCAA
>FKKE01000801.1_pt1 | contig 17159 bp, 11 predicted proteins | sample 1106331 | NCBI WGS metagenome assembly FKKE01 (sample SAMEA3931202, study PRJEB13176) | freshwater metagenome | biome: Drinking water system; feature: drinking water; material: freshwater | place: China | collected 2013-02-06 | reverse complement strand
GAGCAACGGAGCACCAGAGCAGCAGAGAAAACTGAAACGGGCGTATCTCGGGCTACTCCCCGCTTAGTGTTTCCCCAAAGAGGCGATCGAAGAACGACGGTTTGTGTCGGGGTCGTCGATCGCCTTCGCTTCGAAGCCCGTCCTCAGGGTATCTGCGGCTCCAGAACCGGCGTTCCTCGTGAATGTCGCATGGGGTGATTGGTTCGGTCCCGAGGACAAATACCTCTTCTTCTACGTCTTCCGTGGGACAGTTTGCGGTCGCAAGTAATCCGCTCTGGCGGTCAATTCTCCGGTAGACAACTCCTGGCGGAGGCACAAAATCGAGTTCTGGGAACAGTGGGCCGGCACAGGTCATGAACTTGGTCCAGAGCGGTAGTGCGCCCTGAGCACCAGTAAGCCCGGTCTCGGAGTTATCGTCGAATCCGACCCAGACGGCAGCAAGCAGTCTTGGCGTGAAACCAACGAACCATGAGTCACGCGTGTCGTCGCTCGTTCCGGTCTTTCCAGCAGCAGGCGAGGTAAATCCGAGGCGTCGCACGCCAGCACCAGTACCGAAGCGGAGCACATCGCGGAGGATATCGGTGACGATAAAGGTTGCAGGCTCGGAGGATACTCGCCGCTCACGAAGTTGGGCGAGGTAGAGCGGCTCAGTCTCGTCCTCAGCGACAATTGAAGAGATCGGTCGAAGCTGGATCAGTCGCCCGCCGTTAGCAAAAATAGTGTAGGCGCGTGCAAGCGTAAACGGGCTTACCTCACCCGCACCGAGTGCGAGCGATGGAACTGCGGGGAGGTCGTCTCCGAAGCCGAGCTCTCGTGCGAGCTCTGATATTGCTGAGAGACCTACCTTCTGCGCGAGCTGCACCGTAGGAATATTGAGTGATTTGACCAACGCTTGTCGCATGGTCACTTCGCCTTGGTAGTCACCGTCGTAATTCTTGGGTTCCCATACGCCGACGCCTGGAATATCAATCGCGATTGGCTCGTCGAGAAGAGTGCTCGTCGTTCGTGCGACCCGATACTGATTGAGTTCGCCGTCAAACGCCGTCAGGTAGACAAACGGCTTAAAGGCAGAGCCCGGTTGTCGCTTTGCCGAGCTCACCCGATCGAACTGGTTCTTCTGGTAATTACGTCCACCAACCCAGCCGAGCACAGATCCTTGCGCCGCATCGACAGCGATCAGTGCTGCCTGGAGCGGAGACTTTTTTCGCCGCACCCGGGGATAGGTCTTTTCTAGTTCGAGTAGTCCAGAGGTAATCGCTGTTTCCGCACACTGTTGCACCTCCCAATCGATCCCGGTGTAGACTGAGAAATGGAGTGACTTCAGGTACTCCTTCTCGACGATTGGCTGGAGCGAGTTTCGCACATAGTCGACAAAATACGGGGCGGTCGCAGACGAGCGTCGGGTCGGAAGCACCGCGAGCGTCGAAAGGGCTGCCGCGGCAAGGTCGGCATCAGTTACCATCCCGAGCTCCTTCATCTTTAACAGGACAATTTCCTTTCTCTCATTTGCACGTTCAAAATGACGGCGTGGGGAATAACTGGACGGCGCTTTAATGATGCCAGCAAGCATCGCCGCTTCAGCAAGATTGAGATCCTCCACGTTTTTTCCAAAAAACGAACGTGCCGCTTCACCAAAGCCGTGCATCGCAACATTTCCCTCTTGCCCGAGGAAAACTTGATTTAGGTAGAGCTCAAAGATCTCTTCCTTACTGAGAGCGGTCTCAAGTAGGACAGCCGAGACTGCTTCAATCGCTTTTCGACTCAAGGTCCGCTCATTGCTCAGGAAGAGGTTCTTTGCCAACTGCTGTGTAATCGTTGAACCTCCCTGGACCACCTGTTGATGGCGGAGGTTTGAGATGAGTGCGCGGAGAATAGCGATCGGGTCGACACCAAAATGCGAGTAGAATCGCTCATCTTCTATCGCAAGCACCGCTTGTTTCAGGCGTTCCGGAAACTGATCGAGCCGCTTCGGTGTTGTCGCACGGCTTGCGCTTCGTCCCAGGTAGCCCAGGAGCTCCGGTTGGAGCCAGACGAGCGAAAGATCGCTATCGTACTTGAGGTCAGCGATTCTGGTCACTGAATCGCCATTCAGTTTCACTTCGACGAGCTGCTCCTGCTGGTATGCGCCGCTCGCGAGCTGCGTTTCATGAAGGTAGATGAGGGCTTGATCGTTTCCAACTTGAAACTCGCCTGCGCGTTTTGGAGTACGCTCAACTTGGTAGTATCCGAGTCGAGCGAGTCGCTCGACAGTTTTTCGTGAACGGAACTTATCGCCAACTGAAATCGAAAACGGCTGGCTAAATACCGGAGAGGACGAAAGTACGGCCTGGCTGCGAAGTCGCGCGACGACGAGTCGCTTCATGAAGAACGATCCAACGAGGAGTATGACACCAGTGATGAGGAGGACAGCGAAAATTCCGCGCAGATGTCGCCTTGTGGTCGAGGAAGGAGGCTCGTTCTTCGCGCTACTCTTGGATCGCCCAGCATTCTTGAGTCGTTTATTGCCCATGACAAGCTTGGACGAGCTATGAGGTGTAAAGCTAATCCAGAGAGGTTACGTTAGCCCGACTTTCGCAGTTTCGGAGTACCGAATCTGCTTCAGCGGGCTAACCCGCCGAAGCATACAGTCGGCCTCAATGCGAAGGCGGGTTAGCAAAGCCGGAGCTTTTTGTGTATAAATATGATGTTCTGTAATTAAAGTCTATTAGTCTTCGCGGTAAATTTTGATACTTGTCTAAGTTGCTGTCTTTAGCCTGAATCTACGGGAGAGGGGTCCATGTCCGGTCATTCCAAGTGGAGCACGATTAAGCGGAAAAAAGGAGCCGCCGACGCGAAGCGGGGGAAGATGTTCACCCGTTGTATCCATGAAATAACGGTCGCGGTGAAGGAGGGGGGAGCGGACCCGGCGGCGAACAGTCGCCTTCGTATCGCGCTCGACAAGGCAAAGAGCGTCAACATGCCGGGGGACACGGTTGATCGTGCAATGAAGCGCGCTAGTGGTGAACTCAAGGGTGAAGGGACTCACGAACTCATCTACGAGGGGTACGGACCTGGTGGGACGGCGATTCTCGTTGAGGCGATCACCGATAACAAGAACCGAACAGCAAGTGAAGTTCGGCACGCATTTACCAAATATGGCGGCTCGCTAGGTGCCGCAGGGTGCGTCAGCTGGATGTTCTCCAAAAAGGGCCTCATTACCATCACGAAAGCAGAGATCGATGAGGAGAGTTTAATGGAGCTTGCGCTCCCGGCGGGGGCAGAAGATATCCGTCTCGAGGATGAGACCTGGGAGGTAATCGTTACGCCCGCAAGTTTTGAAGCAGTGAGAGTTGCGGTCGAGGGTCGTGTCCCACTTCAAAGCGCGGAGTTAACAAACCTCGCGAATAATTATGTTCCGCTTGGAGAAGCAGAGGCGGAAACAATGATGAAATTGCTCGAAGCCTTAGAGGATCTCGATGACGTCGTAAGCGTCTCCTCAAACTGTGATTTTGTGAGTTAGCGAATGATTGCGTTGCTCCATGGCGTTGTAGCCGAGACCAAGGGAGATTCGATGATCCTCGATGTCGGAGGTGTTGGTTACGAACTGACAGTGACCAAGCGAGTTTCCGAGCGTTTTAGCGAGAGCGGCACCCGGTGCAAGTTACTTGTCTATACCGACGTTCGGGAGAACGCCATTCTCTTGTTCGGGTTTGATAGTCAGCTCGAGCGTGAAGTATTCCTCTTGCTTCGAAAGGTGAAGGGTATTGGCTCGAAGGTAGCACTGAGTATTGTTTCAGCGATGCCCCCCGATGAACTCCTCGCGAGCATTGGGCAAGGGGATAGCGCCTTACTCCAACGAATTCCAGGCGTTGGAAAAAAGCTCGCCGAGCGACTCGTTGTCGAACTGCGTGAGCAGGTTGCCGAGTTTGCGCAAGCCGTTAGCCCGCGCACTTCACGAATCGAGCGAACAAATCTCAATCCGCGGCTCAGTGGACTCTCTCCGGAGCAGGCGGCAGTTGCTTCTGATGCTATACTTGCGCTCGAAAAACTTGGATTTCCGAGCGAACGAGCGCGAGAAGCGGTGCTGAAAACGATCACGAAGGCTTCGAAAGAAATGCTGACGGCGGATGCGGGGGAACTCACAAAACGAGCACTCAGTAATCTTTAGCAACGGCACGAGGACTATACAGTGGTAAAAGAACGTGAACGAACTTCTCGTCCCGTAACGCAGGGGCTTGCAGAAACAATCGAACAGCAGGCGCTTGTCGAAGAGCGTGAACCGAGTGAGGACAGCGTGAGTCTCCGGGCGTTTTTTGAAGCGGAAGACTCGGTTGACGAAGGATTCCAGCAATCGCTCCGTCCCCGACGGCTAGCAGAATTTATCGGCCAAGAGCGGGTCCGCGAAAGTTTGGCGATCAGTATCTCTGCTGCGAAGCGCCGGCGAGAGCCATTAGATCATATTCTGTTTCACGGACCTCCTGGACTTGGAAAAACCTCGCTTGCGGCAGTCGTAGCAAGCGAACTTGGCGTCTCATTCAAAGCGACATCTGGTCCAGTGTTGGAAAAGCCGGGAGATCTTGCAGCGATTCTCTCGAGCCTCGGCACTCATGATGTCCTTTTCATCGATGAGGTACACCGCCTCAATCGTGTGGTTGAGGAAATTCTCTATCCGGCGATGGAGGACTTTCAAATTGATATCATTATCGGCCAGGGACCAATGGCTCGCTCGGTAAAATTAAATCTCAAACCTTTTTCACTCATTGCAGCGACCACGCGAACTGGCCTCCTCACGGCACCGCTCCGTGACCGGTTTGGAATTGTCGAGCGGATTGATTTCTATACCGTGGACGAGCTCACGAACATCGTCGAACGCTCGGCAAAGATACTCGATCTTCGTGTCGAGCACGCTGGCGCTATTGAAATTGCGAAGCGCTCGCGGGGGACGCCTCGCGTGGCAAATCGCTTACTGAAGCGCGTTCGCGACTATGCCGAGGAGAAGGCGAGCGGTGTCGTTACTGGTGAGGTCGCGGCTCGCGCACTTGAGTTATTGCAGGTCGATGGAGCAGGGTTAGATAAGATGGATCGACTCTTAATGCTCACCGTCCTGGACAAGTTCTCCGGTGGACCAGTGGGATTAGAGACTCTCGCTGCAGCTATTGGCGAAGAGAAGGATACAATTGAGGATGTCTATGAACCATACCTCATCCAACAAGGTTTTCTCCGACGTACTCCTCGTGGGAGGGAAGCGACCGAACTCGCTGGGCGATACTTTAATCGTAACCTCCGCCTTGGGGGCTCTCGAGAGCTCGATAATCGTCAGATAGCAATTTTTAAAACTGATGACTCAGACATCTCGTAGAGTACTTCGCGTGCTGCTCATTGGGGCGCTGCTCATCGGCAGTATCGCCGGGCTCACCTGGTACCTCTTCGAGCAGGTGCCAAACATCGAGAGCGAAGCGAGCCTGTTCAATAATCTCGGATTTTTCCTCCTGATCAATATAAACATTGTCATTGTGATGGTTCTTGGATTCATCGTGGTGAAGAACCTGGTGATGCTCATCCTTGACCGTCGACGCGGGATTTGGGGAGCGAAACTTCGCTCACGATTAGTTGGTGCATTCATCGGTCTCGCACTGATCCCGACTGTCTTACTCTTCCTTGTCGCAAAGGGAATCGTCGAACGGGTGCTTGAGGGGTGGTTCTCTCCACAGATGATGGCCGCGGTGGATGGAGCGGTTGCCGTGCTCGACCGCTCGCAAGAAGCGACTGAAACTCGACTCTATCGTCAGTTACATCAGCTCGGGGAGCTTGTTACCGCCGCAAGTCCGTCGGTCCTGGGGACGGTTGGCGCCCCTTATCTGGAACGAGATGATGTTCGGGAGGTTGTCTTGGAGCTACTCCGGATGAAACGCGAGGAGTACGGTCTCTTTCATCTTGCACTGGTAGATGAGTCGGGAAAAACACTGCTCGAGGCAGCGAGTGTCGAAGCAGCAGAGGTAGCACCAGAAACACTCGCTCCAAATCTGGCCCGAGTTCAAGAAGCGCTTGCAGGACATGAACTACTTGTCCACCTGGAACCTTCAATCGAGGGGCAGGTCATCCGTGGCTATGCACCAGTATTTAGCGATCCGGCGCCGGGGAGTAATTCCTCTGCTCACCAGTGGCCAGCGCGATATTCAATTGTCATCACCGAATTTATTCCAGCGGCGATCAACGACTCTGCGACATCGGTCCTTGCTGCAAGTGATGACTATCGCGAGCTACAGATTTATCGCCGTCCGCTCGCCTCGAGTTACATTCTCATGCTGGTTGTTTTTACAATGATGATTGTGTTTGCGGCTGTGTGGTTTGGCTTTTACCTTGCGCGAGGGATCTCGGTTCCAATTCAACTCCTTGCCGATGGAACTGCACAGATTGCTCAGGGAAATCTGCAATATCGCATACCCGAGGTGGGGGACGACGAACTGAGCGTGCTTGTCCGCTCGTTTAATAAAATGACTGAAGATCTTCGGGGAACGACCGATGAGCTAATTGCTCGTCGTCGGTACATGGAAACAGTGCTCGGGAGTCTCAGTGTTGGTGTGGTTTCAGTCGACAGAGAATTCCGAATTACGACGCTCAATACTGCCGCGGCAACGATGTTCTCTCTCGGGGACCCCACGAAAGCGATCTCCGGGGCGCTCGACACGGTGCTCTCAGCTGAGGCAGCCGAGAAGATGTTGATGCTTCTCCAAGAACTGTATCGGAGCGAGGAGCGGATGATGGTAGAGAATGTGTCGCTCCACGTGAAGAACTCCCCGAAACAGCTCCAGATGACGGTCACCAAGTTAGTGAGTGAGAGTGGGGAGCTCCTCGGTTCGGTGATTCTCCTTGAGGACGTCACTGAACTTGTTAATGCGCAGCGTATGGCAGCTTGGCGTGAAGTTGCGCGACGGGTTGCGCACGAGATTAAAAATCCACTCACACCGATCCAACTCAGCGCCCAACGTATCCAACGGAAGTTCGGCATGCTCCGTGGAGAGCGAACGGCTGAGGAGAAGATTCATCCGATGCTCAGCGAGAAGGACCGAGGAATTATCGGCGAATGTACGGCAACAATCATTAAGCAGGTCGATACACTCCGACTCCTGGTGAATGAGTTCTCGCGATTTGCAAGAATGCCCAAGGTGAACCTGGAGCAAGCGCAGATTAATGAAATAATTCAAGAGACGATCCCGATGTATCGATCTGCTCATCCTGAGATTGAATTTGTCTCGCAGGTCGATCGTTCCATTCCCGAATTTGAACTTGATCGGGAACAGCTCGCACGAGCTCTCACCAATCTGTTAGATAACGCGGTGAGTGCCGTCCAGTCGAAACGAGAGCGGCGCACCCCGATTGATTCGCCGGGACATTTTACCCTGATTCGAAGGATCGCCGAGTTACTTGGAATTAAGCTTCGAGCGACGAATACCGTCGTAAGAGGAGGCGAGGCGGATGATGGATTTCACCCACGAATTGAGTTAAGGTCGCACTTGAATTCGTCGCTGGGTATCGTCGCTATTGAGGTCTCAGATAATGGCCCGGGGATCTCCGAGAGCGACCAGACGAGACTCTTCGAACCGTACTTCTCTACGAAGCAGGGAGGAACGGGGCTGGGCCTTGCGATTGTGAGCTCGATAGTTGCTGACCACCATGGTTTCATACGCTATCGAAATAATGTTGGTGGTGGAGCGGTGTTTCGCATTGAACTGCCGATCGCAAGTTCGGTACCTCGGGGGAATGTTGGCGCTGCGTGAAACGCGGGTGCCGAATCCGAGCGATGAATCATCGGGACATGTTTAAGCGATCGAGTCGCTGGCATGCAGTTCGGGCGTTCATTGAACAGCTGAGAAGGCAGCTGAGAAGCGGAAGGAGAGCCATGGAATTCAGTTCCTCGAAAACAATTACCCTTGCAGATTTTATTCGCCGCGAGCAGAGCAAGCACACTGGAGCGAGCGGACATTTTACTGACATTATGCTCAGTATCGCGCTCGGAACAAAGATCGTTTCGCGCGGAGTAAATAGTGCTGGCCTTGCCCAAATGCTTGGCCTCGCCGGGAAAACCAATGTTCAAGGTGAACAAGTTCAGAAATTAGACGTTTACTCAGACGAAGTCTTTAGTACCATCCTCGGTCAAACTGGTGAGTTCATCTCGATGGTCTCTGAGGAACGTGAGACGCTATTTCCGGCGAAGGCGGGAAGTGAGCGTTCGAGCTATGTGGTGGCGTTTGATCCGCTCGATGGCTCATCGAATATCGATGTGAATGTGGCGATTGGATCAATTTGGGGTATTTACCGGCGAGTCTCCGACGGATCGAAGGTGGATCCAAGCGACATGAGTGACTTTCTCCAGGCTGGAAGCTCCCAGGTGGCTGCTGGTTACACTGTCTATGGTTCGAGTACGATCTTCGTCTTTAGCACCGGAAACGGTGCGCATGGATTCACCCTCGATCCGACCATTGGTGAGTTCATCCTCACCCATCCGAATATGCGTATTCCGAAGGTGGGAAAGATGTATAGCTGTAATGAGGGGAACTACTGTCGTTGGTCGTCAGGCGTGAGGGCTTACATCGACTACATTAAGAAGCCGGTCGATGGTGATGAAAACAGGCCCTACACGTGCCGTTACGTTGGTTCATTGGTAGCAGATTTTCATCGAACGATGCTCAAAGGGGGGATCTTCCTCTACCCAGCAGATGCGAAGAACAAGAGTGGAAAACTTCGCTTGCTCTATGAAGCCGCACCGCTCGCTTTTATTGCGGAACAAGCAGGAGGGAAGGCTTCCAATGGGAAGACTTCAATCTTAAATCTTGTGCCGGAGAATATTCATCAACGTACCCCATTGTTCATTGGTTCGACTGAGAATGTTGAGCATCTGGAGGCGTATATTCGGGATTTGGGGTAGGACGAAGTAGATGAGAGTTCCCGATAGTGGGAGGCGACTTGTCGAAGTTGAAGCGAGGAGTTCAAGCTCAAGCTCAGGTCTAAGCTCAAGGCTAGGTCTAAGACGAAGTCTAAGACAAAGTGTGATTGCTGAGGCGCTTGATATAACGTTTGCCCTTTGCCTTAGACTTAAACGTAGACTTAGCCTTGAGCTTAGACCTGAGCTTGAGCTTATCCTTAAGACTTAACCGTCGACTAATGCCTGTCGGTTCCCGTCTCCGATTTTTGATTTTCTAACCCCTCAGCCACCAGCTCCGCGATATCCCGTACCCGAATTTCCTCTCTCCCGGTAAGCTTCATCCCATCCTCGAGCATCTGCATACAGAACGGACAGGCGGTGCCGACAAGTTTTGCGCCGGTTTCGTGAACCTGGTTTGCTCGGATTACATTCACCCGTTCACCTTGCTTCATGTCAAACCAATAATGACCACCACCAGCGCCGCAACAGAGCCCTTTCTCGCGGCTTGCGGACATCTCGTTGAGCTTCCCTTTACTTCCGCCCAACTGAACGAGAGTATCTCTCGGAGCATCGTATACATCGTTGTAGCGTCCAAGATAGCAGGGATCGTGATAGGTAAACGATTCGGAAACGACATCTTCGATGGCGATTTGCTTCGTTCGCAAGAGCTCACGGATAAACTCGCTATGATGGATAACGTGTGGAGGTTTGCCGTTTTTCTTAAAACTTCCAATCTGAGGGTACTCATGCTTCATCGTATTGAAACAGTGCGGGCAATTAGCGACCATTGTCTCAAACGATACCTGGCTCAAAATCTCAAGGTTCTTCTTCGCTAGCGTTTGAAATAGATTTTCCTCGCCGAGCCGTCGAGCAGGATCACCGGTGCAGTTCTCCTTTGCTCCAAGCATCCCCCAAGAAATTTGTGATGCGTTCAAAATAGTGACCATCGCGCGGGCAATTGCTTGCTTCCGTTTATCGTAGGCCGAGATACAGCCTACCCAGTAGAGCACTTCTACTTTGTCTCCCGGCTTGACAATCTTCACCGGTAAGCCATCAGCCCAACGAGGCCGCTCGGCTGGGTCGCCGAATGGATTTCCTCGGGTTTCGAGGGAGCGAAGCGGGGTCCGCGCTTCGTTCGGAAGTCGACCCTCCATCAGCGCCATTGAGCGTCGCACATCTAGGATGTAATCAACGTGTTCGATGCCGACCGGACAAGCTTCCATGCACGCGCGGCAGGTGGTGCAGGCCCAGAACACATTCTCGTCCATAACGGTTCCAGAGATTGGGTCGGTCTCGTTCTCGCCAGGATTCTCGAGAGCTTGTTGGACGAGGGGATTTGCAGCGCGAGCGCTCGGCGTAATAGCCCCGTGATGGAGCGGACTGAAGCGGCTCGCGAGTGTATGATGAAGCGATTCAAGGCCACTCGTTTTTGCTGGTCCGTTCCCGTTGTTGTTTCCTCCACCGTGTAACTTCCCCGAAAGCTCGAGCATGTGGAGATGGTTCCGTGTATCGAGAATAAGCCATTTGGGCGAGAGCACCTTCCCGGAGTTGTACGCCGGGCATACCTCCTGACACCGTCCGCAGGCGGTGCAGGCATCGAGGTCAAGCCGTTGCTTCCAACTGAGGTCGCCAACGTGTGACACACCGATTCGAAATTCTGCTGATTCGCTGAGCGCCGAGCTCTCTAAGAGCTGTTCGATATCACCGGGATAACGAATTGCCCCCTTCGGACGGGCGAGGTTACGGAAAAAAAGATTCGCGCTGCTGGTGAAGATATGGATGAACTTTGAATAAGGGAGGAGTGCAATAAAGACAAAGACTGTTACCGTATGAAACCACCAGACCACGAAATGAAGGTCACGAGACGCTTCCGGACCGAACGGCCAGAATAATCTGCTCACGACATAACCGACCGGAGAATAGAGTGCCCAGGGGTCTTTCGTCGCATGAATTCGTAACGCCTCGAGGAGGAAACCTTGGACGACGAGCAGCACAAGAATGACGAGCATGTAGCTATCGCCGTGGCTACGATGGATTTCATCGGGTTTGCTGAGATAGCGGCGATGAATCGCAAGGAAGAGTCCAACGAGGAGCGCCAGACCAAACAGATCGCTTAACAGAGTCACGGCGAGATAGAAACGGCCCCGGTAGATCTCGATACCGAAGTCGTGATCGATAAGCACCATCGTTGTCGTAAAGGTCAGCACCAGGAAGCCGAAGAAGATAGGCGCATGAAAAGCGCGGGCGATCGCTTTGCGGTTTACCCGACGTTGGCCGAGGAGCTCACTTGCGAGTATGAGAAAACGCCTAAGCCAGCCATGAAACCGCGTATTGTCGGAAGTGCCGGCGAGCCAAAGTTTCAGTGAAAACCATGCGGCATTTCCGATGATAAGGAGTGACACCGCAAAAAGCGCGTACATCACTACCGAATTCCAGGGGGACTCGATATTCCAGAGGATCTCTCGGCTTGGGATGGATTGATTCATCGGTTCAGTTTAAACCATGCCTTATGTCAGCGTTGCTCTGAAAGGGTTTGAATCCGCGACGTCCGGCCAGCATCTTAACCTCTTGATTTGGCTATATATTATCTTGCGCGCCGGGGGAACCCTAGTTGACAACACAGTATATTACGTTGGAAAGTAGTAATATTGTGTTCGATTCTCTTCATCCTAGCCTCCTTTTAACAGCCGAACCTCGTCACGCAACAGCGACAACGAGAGTGATCCTGCCCTGATAATGGAAGGCGAGTTACCGGTCATCGTTGGCATTATCATCGCTATCGCCCTGGTGTTAGCAAACGGGGTTTTTGTAGGCGCCGAGTTCGCTTTAGTTCGCACGCGTACGACTAAGCTTCGTGAGGGGAGTCACCACCGGAAGCTTGGCGGTGCCTCTTCGCTCAAATTACTTGAGGATCTCGACACAAGTTTATCGGCGACCCAGGTTGGAATCACGATTGCAAGCCTCTTACTTGGATGGTGGGGTGAACATGTCTTTCAACGGGTGATCATCCAGTCCCTTGGTTGGCTCGATGAATCGGTGCGAGGGTATGTTTCGCACGGGGTTGCAACCTTACTCGCGCTTGCTGTAATCACATATCTACACGTAGTACTTGGCGAGCTCGTTGCTAAGTCGCTTGCGATTCGTTACCCGGAGACAACGCTGCGCTGGCTTGCACCCCCGGTGTTAATTTTCTCCAAGGTCTGTCAACCGATCATCTTTTTCCTAAACGGGAGCGCGATACTCATCCTCCGGCTGGTAGGAATTAAATCGCTTGCTGAAACGGAGCGAATTCACTCGTCGGCGGAGTTAGCGATGCTCATCTCCCAGAGCACTGAGGGGGGAGTCTTCGACAAAGACGAAGAGGAGATGCTGAAGGGCGTTTTCGGTTTTTCGGAAACGGTTGCACGTGAGGTAATGACCCCACGGACAGATTTAGTCACCATCCGTCATAACTCGCGATTCGAAGATGTGCTGAGAGTTATCGCGCGCACAGGATTTTCCCGTATTCCAGTCACCGGCGAGAGAATCGACGATATTCTTGGCATTCTCATCGTGAAAGATGTGCTCCCCTACGTAAACGGCGAGCCGCGGTCAGACTTTGATGTTCGAAAAATTATGCGTGAGCCGTACTTCGTTCCTGGGACAAAGCCAATTGATGACTTGCTCCGTGAATTTCAACGGAGAAAGATCCACCTCGCAATCGTGCTCGATGAACATGGCGGAGTCGACGGCGTCGTCACGATGGAAGACCTCTTAGAAGAGATCGTTGGTGAAATCTACGATGAGTCTGACATCCCCGAAGCAGATGTCGTAGTGCAGCCGAACGGAGATATTGTAGTCGACGGCCGTGTTCTCGTGTCTGACTTGAACTCTCGATTTCAGTTCGAAATTCCCCAAGGCGATTATGATACGATCGCAGGCTTCGTCTACACCTCACTTGGCAGAGTGCCACGTTCAGGTGACCAACTCGTTGTTAAAGAGAACGGCGAAATAGTCACTGTTCCCGATGAAATGGAGGAACTCCTCCTTGGGCGAACAGCAGTCGAATTTCGACTCGGTGAAGGTGGCGTGGTTGAGGCGGCCAATGGCCAAAGCGAGCTCGATATTCCGGAGAGGCAAGGGACGCTCCTCATGGTCGTGGAGAAGGTTCGAAAGCAGCGGGTTGATACCATCCGAATTCGGTTTTTAATTCCTCTGGGAAAATATACAGAATCTGAGCCAATTTCCTCGGCATCACAGGAGAAGGAGTTAATGTACGGGGAAAAAGAGCCAGATGAAGCTACCGTAGACGACGTCATCGTTCGGCGGAGTAGCTAAAGAAGTTCTTTCTTGTCGGCAGGTTGAGTTTCCCACCTGTAAGCTAGGCATAAAAACCCGCACATTGACTAAGTGAAAATTTGCATGCCGGCGGACATGGAGTCGGACCTCAGGAGGCCAAACGTGGAGACAATTAACACTAGAACAGGGCGTAGAAAGGCAGCGGCGCCAAAGCCCGTAGTCTCACGAAATTCGCGGGGGAAAGTTTCGCGAGTTATCGGAGTGAAACTAAAGAGTACGGCTGCTCGGCCAGCAAAGAAAATTGCCGCCAACGCAGCAAAGCCGGCCCCGCAGGCACAGACTCGCAAGGCGAATGTCGCGAAAGAGCGTGGCAAAGTGATTGTGCTTCCGCTGAAGCAAAAGGTCGAGGAACCGGCACCGCCCCCAGCGACGCCCTCTGCGGCTATGCTCAAGTCTTTTCGGGTTGCAGCAAAGCAACGACAGGAACAGGCGAAGAAACATATTCGCGCGAAAGCGCCAGGGAAGGGTTTTCTCGCCGCGCAGCCAAAGGCGGGGAAACGGTATTCGCTCGATCTCCGCATTCATTCTCCCGCAACGAAGGGTTATTTCGCGACCGCTGGCGTGGAAACAGCGTCTGCTCTCGTTCGGTTAGCCAAAGTGAAGGGAATCGATGTCATTGGGCTCACCGATTACTACAGTGCCTCGTACGTCGATGCGGTTCAGGTTTGTGCGACGGATTCTGGTGTGACCGTCATCCCGGGCTTTGATATGCGGTGTCCGGTGGGTATCTGCCCGGATCTGCCGATGACTACGCTGTTGCCCGAGAACTGCCGAAGTGAGGAGATTTATCAGCTTCTCGAATTGCTCGGTGTTCCATCCGAGATGTTCGGATCGAAGGACTTCTCCGTCGGCCGCGAACTTGGTGAGGTAATCCGCATCATTGAAGATCGGGGCGGGGTTCTCATCCCAAGCAGGGTTGACAAGACACCCCGTCGGCAGTCAACGATCCCAATGCTCGTTGAGAGATTTGGCTTCCACACTTTTGACCTTGTCCACCCAGAGAATACGACTTACTTCAGCGAACGGTGGCCGAATGGTGGGTTTACGTTTGTCTCATTTTCAAACGCAAATGCGCTCGCGCAAGTCGGGAGTCGAGTGGCAAAGCTTCGCCTCACAGCACCGGGATTTGCTGGCATTCAATCGTTAGTGAAACGACGAGCCCGATAATCCGATTCGTTCTATCAGAAACCTCTATACGCTTCGAACGATTAACAGCTTCGAGTGTTCGTGCTTCGTGTAGACGTCGAGGATTTAGTCTTCGACCTCGCGCGCGGGGCGACTCTCGTAATTGTTAGTGTTAACAGGAGTGTTCCGTATGATTCGTTTACTTTCTACTCTCGCCTTAGCTATCGTGATCTTTCCAGGCTTTGCCTTTTCTGCAACGCCAGAACTTACCGCGCTCGTTTCTGAGCAGGCGAAGGTGAGTGAGGAGCAGGCAGCTTCCCAGATTGAACAGGTGTTTCGCGCAATTGAAACGCAGCTACAATCTGGGCGTGAGGTGACAATCCGCAATTTCGGAAAATTCTCAGTGAAGGAACGTGCACCACATACCGCACGCAATCCCCGCACTGGAGAAACGATTCAGGTCGGCGCAAAACGTTATCCCCGTTTTCGCTCGGCAGAAGGTTTGAAGGACAGGCTCAACAGCAACGTCGCACAGAAGAGTTAGAGCTTTTTCTTTAGTTCTTTCATTTTTGAGCTTGGAGATATTGTTAATATCTCCAAGCGGTTTCTCCAGATTGACCCGCCTCAAGCTGTTCGCTACAACTGTTCCATGTCGGAGTTTGTCCACCTTCACCTTCACACGCAATACAGCGTGCTCGATGGTGCAATAAAAATTCGAAATCTTATTGACGCTGTAAAGGGCTGTAATCAATCAGCGGTTGCAATAACCGATCATGGAAACATGCATGGGGCGGTTGAGTTTTACCAGTCCGCAAAATCGGCTGGTGTAAAACCGATCATTGGCTGCGAAGTATACATCTCTGCAGGAAGCAGACACGATAAGCGACCACGAACCCAGGGTGGTGCGCCCACCTATCACCTTACCTTACTCTGCTCGAACTTGGTTGGTTACCGTAATCTCTGTCGCTTAGTGAGCATGGGGTATCTCGAAGGCTTCTACTTTAAACCCCGTATTGACTTCGAGCTCCTCGAGCAATTTCACGAGGGGCTGATCTGTTTGAGCGGCTGTCTCTCTGGTGAGCTATCGGCTTGCGCGAGTATCGAAGATTTGGCTGCCGGACGAACTCTTGTCCAGCGATATGAACGTATCTTCGGTGACCGATTCTATCTCGAGGTACAACCCCATGTGATTGCCGAACAACAACGGCTGAATAACTTTGCGCGAGCCATTGGAAAGGAAGTTGGGGTTCCGTTAGTTGCAACAAACGATTGCCACTACCTCGCCGCAGACGATGCACATGCACAAGAGGTGCTCATGTGTATCTCAACGGGAAAGCTCATCACTGACGAAGATCGAATGAACCACCATGGTGCGGCGCTTTATTTAAAGAGCGAAGCGGAGATGCGCCGAGAGCTCCCCGAGTATCTCGATGCAGTTGACTCGGCTGGTGCGATAGCAGCTCGCTGTAACGTCGAGTTTGATTTCTCCAAATACTATATGCCTCGATATAGTCCGCCGGAAGAGATGACCATCGAGGAGCATTTTGCGCGTGAAGCTGAGCGGGGGCTCGCTGAGCGTTTCGCGCAATTTGAAGCACGCGGCGAGAAATTGTCAGCTGAGCGACGCGAGCTCTACGAGCGGCGACTCCGTGATGAGATTGAAGTGATCATTCGGATGGGTTTTGCGAGTTACTTCCTTGTTGTTTCGGATTTTGTTCGCTTCGCCAAGCGCTCGGAGATTCCGGTCGGACCTGGCCGCGGAAGCGCAGCGGGGGCGCTCGTTGCTTACGCACTTCTCATCACCGAAATTGATCCGATTGTGCACAATCTGCTCTTCGAGCGATTCCTGAATGCCGAACGAATTAGCCTTCCCGATATCGATGTTGATTTCTGTATCCACGGCCGAGATGCGGTGATTCAGTATGTGCGAGAGATTCACGGCCAAGACAAAGTCGCCCAAATTGTGACGTTCGGGACATTGAAAGCGAAGGCAGCAATCAAGGACGTCGGGCGTGTCCTTGGCTTAAGCTATGCTGAGACCGATCGTGTAGCAAAACTCATTCCCGCCCCACGTCAGGGCTTTGATTACCCACTCGCAGAGGCGCTCAAGATGGACAAGGCGCTCCGCGAGTACGCCGAAGGGGAGGGAAAGCAACTCATTGATTTAGCGCTCAAACTCGAGGGTCTCTCGCGACACACCTCGACTCACGCTGCAGGCATTGTGGTAGCAGACCGCCCAGTGATGGAGCTGTTGCCGCTCATGGTCGACAAAGACAATCAGGTCGTCACCCAGCTTTCGATGAACTGGGTGGAGAAGATTGGTCTCGTCAAGTTCGACTTCCTTGGACTAAAGACGCTCACCGTGCTCCAGGAAGCGGTTCGAATGATCGCAGAAGATCATGGTCGAAAGATTGATCTCAACGCGCTCCCGCTTGCAGATCAGAAAACATTTAAGTTAATTGGTTCCGGACGAACGATTGGCATCTTCCAGCTTGAATCAAGTGGAATCACCGATGTAGTTCAGCGACTCCGTCCAAGTTGTTTTGAAGATCTAGTAGCCGTCCTTGCGCTCTACCGGCCCGGTCCGCTCGATGCAGGGATGGTCGACCATTTCATTAATCGGAAACACGGTCGTGAACAGGTTCGGTTTCCGCATCCAGTGCTCGAACCGATCCTCCGTGATACCTACGGCATTATTGTTTACCAGGAACAGATCATGCAGATCGCCTCCGAGATGGGCGGCTTCTCCATGGGTGAGGCGGACACGCTCCGCCGCGCCATGGGCAAGAAGGAC
>FKKE01002581.1_pt5 | contig 17162 bp, 20 predicted proteins | sample 1106331 | NCBI WGS metagenome assembly FKKE01 (sample SAMEA3931202, study PRJEB13176) | freshwater metagenome | biome: Drinking water system; feature: drinking water; material: freshwater | place: China | collected 2013-02-06 | reverse complement strand
AAGAGCAGAACGTCGAACGGGCGATCAAGACGATTACCACGACGACGTTAAGCGGGGTGCGGCCGATCGACCGTTACAAAGACGAGAAAACCGGCACCTACTACGTGCTGACCAAACTCAACCTCGAAGACATGAAGAACAACCTGGAGCAGGCCAAGGAATTGAATGCCCAGGTCCGCGACTTCGTCCGCAAGAACGCCGATCGCCTCTTTGAACGGCTGGAGAAGGAAGAAGACAAGCGCGCCGGTCGCCAATAGGGCCGACGGCTGGTCCGATGCAGCGGGCGTCGTAAGGAGCAAGCGATGAGCGGATGGGGAGCGCGGAGAAGTACTCGGACTATGGCGGTGGCGGTGTTATCGGTTGGGTCGTTGCTCTTGGCGGGTTGCGGGCATGAGACGAAAGTCACCAGGGTGGATGCCGGCGTCGTGACCGACCTGAGCGGTCGCTGGAACGATACCGATTCCCGTATGGTGGCGGAGTCGATGGTGAAGGAAGCCTTGCAGTATCCCTGGCTCAACAATTTCAGCCAGTCGAAGAATCGGCAGCCCGTCGTGGTTGTGGGGACCGTCGTCAACAACAGCCACGAGCACATCAATGTGCAGACGTTCGTAACGGATCTCGAGCGTGAGCTGACAAACTCTCAGAAAGTGACCTTCGTGGCCGGGAAGGGCGAGCGCGAAGAAGTCCGCAACGAACGAAAAGAACAGGCTATGTATGCGCGCGAGGATACTCAAAAGGCTCCGGGAAAGGAAATCGGCGCGGACTACATGATGAAGGGAACGATCGCGACGATTCTCGATGAGGCCGACGGGACCAAGGCGATGTTCTATCAGGTGGATTTGCAGATGGTCGATCTGGAGAGCAACGCCAAAGTTTGGTTCGGCCAGAAGAAGATCAAGAAAGTCATCGAAAAGAAACGAACCGTTTTCTAGGCTCCACGACTTGAGTTGAGCCCTCTCGCTTCACGCCCCACCGCTTTTGCTCCGGCACGGTGGGGCGTTTTTTCGTTCAACCGGCTTCTTCCGGTCTTCCTGATCGCCCTCTTTTTCGGGGGCTGCGGTCCCTCTCACCATCATTATCTGCTGGTGGAGACCAGCCTGCGCGCCAATGACTTTCAAGGGGCTGATGCTGCCGTTCAACGGGCCGAAAATGAATACGGAAGCAAGAGCCGCGTGCTCTACGGCATGGATCGCGGCATGACCCTGCACCTGGCGGGCGAGTACCAGCAGAGCAATCAGGTATTGGAGGTGGCCGACGAGGAGGTCGAGAAGCTCTATACCCGGACGGTTCGCACGGAGACCCTCGGGTTCATGACCAACGACAACGCCCTGCCGTATGAAGGCGATCCGTATGAACAGATCATGATCAACGTCGTCAAAGCCCTCAATTATGCCATGCTCGGCCTCTGGCAAGACGCGCTGGTGGAGGCCCGCCGTATCGATCATCGGCTCAATGTGCTGAACGATCGTGTCAAAGACAAGGGGGACTATCGCGAGGACGGATTCGCCAGGTATCTGAGCGGAATTCTGTATGAATCGACCGGCGACATCAATAACGCCTTCATCGCGTATCGCAAGGCCCATGAAACGTTCGATTCGACCAAGGGCTGGCTGAGAACGCCGGCGCCGGTTCAACTTCAGGCCGACCTGCTGAGAGCGTCGGACGCGCTCCATCTGGATCAGGAGTTCACCGGATATCAGCGGGCGTTTCCCAACGTGACGTGGCAGTCAGTTCGGGCGCAGCAGCAACTCGCTCAAGTCGTGGTGATGAGCTATAATGGCCGCGCGCCGCGCAAAGAAGATCAGTTTCTCGATCTTCCCATCAGTCTCGACGCCTTGCAGTTGGTGCTGCTCAACCGTGGGATTCAACAGTCGAACCGACGCCAGAACCGAGTCGGCGACAGCATTCTATATGGGCTCAACGGGCGGGTCGCACGGGTGGCCCTGCCGAAGCTGATCTCTCAAAAAACACAGGTGCCGGTTGATACGGTAACCCTGGTTCCGGACAACGGGAATCCGATCAGCGTCAGGACTGAGATGGTTCAGAACGTGACCGCGTTGGCGGATAAGGCGCTGTCCGAACGTCTTCCGGGCATCACCGTAAAAGCGCTGGCGAGGGCTGCGGTAAAGTTCACGCTGGCCGAAGGGGCTACGAGAGGATCACAACAAGCGGCAGGAAAAGATGCAGCGCCTTGGGTCGGCCTGGCCGTGGGGCTCCTGACCCATGGGCTGGCGATCGCCTCCGAAGAAGCGGACAAGCGGAGTTGGCGGACGTTGCCGGACGAAATCCACCTGGCCCGTCTGTGGGTACCGCCGGGAAGATACCAGGTGCCGGGAGTCGGATGGACCGGCAAGGGCGCCCAGGGTGCTCGGACGCTCGAACTCGGAGCCGGGGAGACGGCTTTCTTGATCCAAAGGGTGCTTCCGTGAACTATCGCAATGCAGGGCTCGGCGCGGTTGTTGTCATCTGCCTGACGGCCGCGTCCTGTTCCTGGTTCAGCGGCCGCGTAAAGCCTGCCTGGATCGAAGGGGTCAGCGCCGAGTATCCGCCAGGGCAGTACCTCCTCGGCGTCGGCCAGTCCGACAACCGGGCGACGTCTGAGGACCAGGCCTACGCCGCAGTGGCACGGGTGTTTAAAGCGGAGGTGTCGGCGCAATCAAAGGATTGGGAATCGTATCTCGTCGTCGAGCAGAGAGGACAGAGCCGTGACGAACGGCGGTTGACGCTCGATCAACTGACCAGAGTGTCGACGGATAAGGTGCTGGAGAACGTTCGCATCGTCGATCGATGGTTCGATTCGAACAAGGGGTTGCATTATGCCCTGGCGGCGATGCATCGCCCACAGGCAGAGGCCGCGTTCATGGAACGGGTGACGGAACTGGACCGTTCCATCCAGACTGACGTCGACGAGGCGCACCGGACTTCTGACAAACTGGCAAAGGTCAAAGGCCTTCGACGGGCTGCGAAGAATCTCGTGTTGCGCGAGACGTACAATGCCGATCTCCGCATCATCAGACCGAGCGGACAGGGGACCTCCGGTCCCTATCGCGTCAGCGAACTCACGCAGGAACTCGAGCAGTTCTTGGCCGCTAATCTCGTTCTGGGAGTCCAGGTGACCGGAGACCATGCGGAAGTGGTTCAACGGGCCCTGACTGAAGGGTTGATCAAAGAAGGGCTGCGCGTCACGAGTCGATCGGAGCAAGCCGGCGGGGATCCGGGGTCTGGCCCTGACTCTGAGTTGGTGGTCAAGGGACTGGTTCGGGTGTGGCCGGTGGACGTCCGGGATCCGCAGTTTATCTATGTCCGTTGGTGCAGCGATTTCGAGATCGTGGACCGGGTGGGCCAACGCGCCGTAGGGGCCATTTCCAAGGGAGGTAAGGAAGGGCACTTGTCCGAGCGGGAAGCGACGGCAAAAGTGGTTCGGATCATGCAGCAGGATTTGATGTCGGATGTGGCGAAAGCGATCGCGGCCCACATCTATGGAGAGTCCGAACTTCCCGCACAAGCGATCAGACCGGCTGGATGTCCCCGCGAGGGAATGACTCCGAAGCCGGCCACAGCAACGCACTAACCAACAGACGGAGGGGAGATCAGAGAACATGAGTAGACCGAAGGGTGGGAGAGCGCCGCGCAGCCGTGGGCGCGGATTGACGGTGACGCAGAAGCGCGTGCCGAGCCGGCTGGCCAAACGGCGGCTGAATGACCGCTTGAAGGAAGATACGGCCTGCTTCAATGCCGGAAATCTGGCGGACAAGCTTCGCAGGGAAGGATACGAAGAAGTGCCGCTCGATGAATTGCAGGACAGGCTCTCGAAAATGCCTGGCCCGCTTGCGGCCGTCATTTTGAAGGGGAGGGCGTGAGCCGATGCCGTACTACTACTTCGATTCCACGGCTTTAGTCAAACGCTACAGCATGGAGCGCGGGACCCGTATCGTCAATAAGCTCATGGTGAAGCGGGGCAAAGTGGCCATCATTCCGACTTGGACCGTCACGGAGTTGTATTCGTCGTTTTCCAACCGGGCCCAGCAGGGGGAAATCACCAGAGACGATTGCTACTCAGTCATTCACAAATTCGAGAAGGAGTCGATGCAGGGACTGTTTACGTTCATCGCTCCGACGATGGACACGTACCTGGCCACCAAAGAGTTGGTCATGGAATATCCGTTCCTCCGCGCGCAACAAGTGATGCATCTTGCCTTGGGGTTGGAATTGAAGCCGCTGCGGTTGACGGTCGTCAGCGCGGATACTCAGTTGCTGGCCGCCAGCAAGACGGCTGGACTGCACATCATCAATCCGGAGGAGGACTGAAACCGGCGCGCGAAGTGGGGAAACAGCGAGTGACGCGAGGCTTGGCGCAGGGTCACTATGGCGAGTCTCGCTTGCTGCGTCTGTCTTGCGCGTCGCTCTCTTACGGGCACTGATAGTCGGTGATCATGGACGCCACGACGATCACCCAGTCGTCGGCGGCGGAGCGCAGTCGTTTTGCTTTGTCCATCAGTGTTGGGGGTGACTGTGCTTCGGTCAGTGGTCCGAGAATGGTGAGCGATTGCTGGACGCTCCCCTGGGCTAGCGCGAGGCTGCCGCACACGCCGGAAGATGCAGGCAGTTGTCCTCCAGCCCGCCTGAACAGCGCCATGGCCCGGTATCCGTGCTCCTGCGAGCGGAAAAGCGGCTCCGCTCCCTGATACAGCCGTTCGGCACTCGGGTCGTCTTTGTGCATTTTCCCCAACTGCTTCGCCATGAGCGCCGCCCGCCCCATGCTCAGGGCCGCTCCGTCTGGGTCGTCATTTCCGATCGCTTCTTCCGCCTTGGCCCGCAACCGCTCCATTTCCGCTTCGGGCCCCAGGACCTGCGCAAAGACCGTCACGGCCAAGAGGGTCCAGGCGATGAGCGAGAGGGCATAACGACCGAGCCGGGCCAGATCCATGCGCGACCTCGCTGAAGACCCTTAGTTGATTTGGTCGAATCCGTCGAGTTGCTTAATACTGTAGTTGACCGCTTCCCACAACTTGCCTTCTTGCGATGAGCGGTCACTCGTCCTGATGTTTCGCAGCGATTGCTGAAGCGCGGCCAGCGGCTCATAGGCGCGCCGGTCGGGCAACTGTCCCAGCGCCCAGACGACCTCGGTTTTCAGGACGGTGTCGGATGTGTTCAGGGCCTCCAGGAGCGGGGGAATGATGGAAATGTCGCCGTGGAGCGCGCCGACTTTTCCCAAGGCCCTGGCCGCAGCGATCTTGTGGGCCGGCGGCCCGGACTTGAGCAACTCGACCAACGACGAGATACTTTCTCTATGCCCGATGTTGCCGAGGGCGATCGCGGCCGCTTTGGGGACTTCGGGGTCTGAATCTTTGAGGGCGGCTTGGAGGTGAGGCACCGCATCGGCGGCGAACATTTCACCAAGCGATTGGATGATCCGCACCTTTCTGGCCGGTGAGGGGGAACGTTGCAGCGTTTGAATCAGCCGACCGTCCTGGCCCCAATCGGCGGTGAGGAAGATCGGGTAATCGTACTCCTCGAGTCGATGTCGTAGCTGGTCCAATGCATATTGTCCGGGGTCACCTGACTTGGCTTGAGCGGCCGCGGCGATGGCGTCGGCAAAATCCGTCCGGACCTCTTTTTTCCACTGAGTGCTCTTCCCGTTCAGGACATAGGTCAGTTGGCAGGCCGGTCCTTTCCACGTCCTCATGGGCGAGTCGGGCAGGTCGGCATCGCCTCCCGACGCCAGAGTACCTTCCCACACCTTGCGCTGTTCGCACTTGACCTTCAGCACGACGTCGTGAGGCTGCGAGGGATCGGATAGGACGGCGTATCCGAGTTCGTTCATCCGGGCCGAGAGCCGTTCCCGGAGCGGAGCGGCGTCGACCTGCCCTCGATCAGTCAGGGCGAGGACATCGAGCAGCACTCGGTTGATCTGCTTGAGCTGCTGTTTCTGCTGGTCGGTCAGAGACTCCCGCCGCGCCCATCCCGACGAAGGGAGGAACAGCACGAGCACCAGTGTTCCGATGAACCAGCGTGTGGAGGGCATCCTCCTTCAACTCTACCGAAGGAACCGGGCCTCCTGCAAGTTGCAAGGCTGGAGCGCCGATCAGTATAATCCGGCGGAATTTCGCCCCGGATCAAAGAATGCCAGAACCGAGGAGGACATCGTGCAGTATTGGGTCAAAGTAGTGTTCGTCGACAATCAGGAGCTGCTTGTCAAGGACGCAGTCCGCCATACGATCAGCGACGATATGGAAGTGCTGGAGGTGGATTCCGCCAAAGAAGTCATCATCATCCCCATGAAGCAGATCAAATACCTGGCTTGCGATGCGACGGTCTTCGCGTCAAAAAAACCTGCCTGAAATCGACAATTAGGAAATCTGTCCTAAGAAGGAAAGAACGGCCTGATTCCATCCGTCCGGCCCGATGCCTCCGGCGCGGATCATTCCGGGGACCTGGACGTCCGGATCGTACGACCCGTCAGGTTTCTGGACCAGCACAGGATGGTCTACCATCGCGAGCAACGGCGCGTCGTTGACGCTGTCTCCGATCCCGATGGTCTCAATTCGTCCGGGGATCTCGTCCATCCGCAGCTGACGCTGATAGCAGCGGAGCAGGAGCGCGGCGGCCTGGCCTTTGTCGTTGTCTCCGGTCAGGTGGTACAACCGCCCGCCTTTCGTCCATCGGAGTCCCCTGATGACGATCTGCCGGCACACTTCCTCGACCAGTGCAGGAGACCCTTCGACCAGGTAGGGCTCGTCGTACTCCCGCTGTTGAGCGAGGGTGGCTTCGGCACGCGATAGCCCGGTAATCCTCATCACTTCTTCGACAGATAGGTCGCCGAACCCCCGCAACGGGGTCTCCACCGCGTCTTCGACCTGTTTCAGCACGTCACGGAGCATGTAGTAGGGCAGGCCGAGCTCGATGACATCATAGGGAGACCGACTGCGGACGCGCTCCAAGGGGAAATCGAACAGGCCTTTCGGGACGAAGACCGCCGCCCCATTTTCCACGATGAAGGGATCGCGGTGACCCAATTGCAGGCGAAGCGGCTCCATCTCCGCCCGTGTCTTGCTCGAGACGAGCACCAACGGGATCTTACGGTCCCGCAGCGCTTGGAGCGCCGGTTGCGCCGACGTGAACGAATACGTCAGCCCATCCAGCAGCGAACCGTCCAAGTCTGTAAAGACGACGAAATGGGTCACAGGTTGATTCGAAACCGTGGGAGTCTGTTCCATTTCCACCTTCAATGCTGTCTCCAGTAGTGTTGGTCTCTACCAATGATGCAGGTCGTCGGAGACAGTCGATCGGCTCCGGACCACCCGGCGCTCCAGGAAATCCTTAGCCAGGTCCGTCGCACCGAGACCGAACGCAATGGCGGCTGCCAGCACGAGCCCTCCCCACGTAATCCCGAAACCGACGACGACGATGTGTTGCGCGATCCCCAACTGTTCGAGTGCCATGGCGGCGGCGAGCAGTTGGATCCCCCATCTGGAGCAGTTGGCGATCAACCGCGCCGGAGGAAGACCGGCGTTGACGGCGGCAATCAGGATGGCTTGGGACGCGAAATTGGAACAAATATAGCCGGCCAGCAGGATGACGCCTGCGGTCAGGAGATGCGGCACGTAGGCGAGAAACGATTGGGCAAATTGATTGATCGGGGTGAGGTTGAGTGCGCTCAACGCTGCGACACAGGCCAGGAGAAATACGAGCCAATACAATCCGTTGCCGATCAAACGCGACGGATCGGTCTTGATGCCTGCCCTCAAGAGCCCGGCAGTCAGTCCGAATCGGTTGCACAAGTGGTCGAATCCCACGATGCGAAGCACACGTTCGACCAGAGTTCCCAGTCCCCAGGCGGCCACAAGTCCGCCCAACAGGAGGATGCCCATGGCAAAGATGTTCGGCAGGACCGACAAAGCGTGTCGGCCGAGCAACTCGAGGGGCGCCAGCAGCGCCTGGCTGATGAAGTCGTTCATGGCGACCTCCGTTCATGTTCGGACCCGAATGTGGTGAGTTTCGTCCGGCTCGGTGGTTCCTGTTCATCCCACCGCGCCAGCAGATAAGGCTTGGAGTCTTCGAACGTCTTACCCAGACGGTCGATGGCATGCTCGGCCTCTGCCGAGGTCAGTCCCTGCGTGGCCAGCACAAAGGATGCGGTGCGGCCAAGATAGAGCGGGGTCAGGGACTTTAGAAGGTGCTCTTGCGGGAGGACCTGATGATGATAGGATGCCGCCGCATCGTACACCACACGGGCCCATAGATCATCCGGTACACGGCAACCTGTGGAATTCCGGGGATTGAAGTCTCGGAGCGCCTCGAACGTTCGCGGAGCGAGGATTTGCTTCCAGATCGGTTCCAGGTCGGACAGGCCCTGCTGAAAGTGCGCGACCATCCCGTCGATGTCGACGCGGACTGGTTCGACGCCGACTTCATAGGGGAACCCGAACAACGGGACGGTCTCCGATCCGTTGATCCCAGACCAAAGAGCAGCATGCTGCTCCATCGACGCAAAGAGCGACCCGACGACCTGCCGGAGCATTCCAGAAAGGTCGGCGGCCGGATCCTTGGGATTGTGAATCTTTGCGCCGAGAAAGCTTTGGCAGACTCGGGCTCCGCATGCGATCGCTTCCGTAGTCATCCAGATGTCGATTCCGAATCGTGCAACTTCGGATTCCCAGACGTGTTGCTCAAGGTAATGGGCGGCCAGATCTCCGGAAAACCCGAACTCGCCGCCGATCGGCTGCCGGATCTGCTTGCCGTAGAGGGCGCGGGTGAGAGGATAGGCCAGGCTGTTCGTGATAGTGCCGTCGTATTTGTGCCTGAGATAGAAGGGGGCGACGTAGTCATATCCCTGGTCGACCATCGGCCGTAGGAGCATCTCGATCCACTCGGGGGAAATGCTTCGGAGATCCGCATCGACCACCGCGCAGGCCCTCACGTGCAAACGCCTTGCGATCTCGAATATCGTGCGAAAGGCGCTGCCCTTCCCGGGGATGCCGTGATAGGGCGTCACGATCCGGTGGAGCACACTCTGCCGGTCGGCAATGAGGAGGTGCTGATGGTCGACGGCGGTCCGGGCCACGATTCCGGGAGTGTCGTCCGACGAACCTCCGTCTGAATTGACGAGGACCGCCCGTTCTTTGGGGAAGTATTTTGCCAGCCCGGCGCCGACGGCCCGGACGACGTGGCCGACGGTTGAGGCATTGTTAAAGCTCGGAATACCAACCAGGATGTCGACTGAACCGATGTCCCGGAGCGCGGCTTCGGTCTCGGGTGCCAACGGTGTGGATGTGAGGCTCATCGCGGTGTCGTCACCGGTTCTGCCGCCGGATCCCAGGCGTGATCCGCCTCGACGGCCTCGACGACGCGGTCGAAAATATCCGGTACGGCGTGGGCCACCCGGCTCCAGTTCGAGATCATCGGCACGCCGAGCGGATCATCGAGGAAACCGTCGGTGGCCAGCTTCATCCCTTTCAGAAACACCTCGACAGCCATCCGTTCTTCATGCCGGTCGAAGGCAAGGCTGTTGATCGCCGCATCGTTCTCGTACCGGCTGATCGCTTCCTGGGCGGACTGTAGATATGTGGCGCGGAGGGTTTTCAACACGCCGTCGGATAGCACGACGCCTTCACTGGCCAGATTTCTGAAGAGCGATTTGGTGATGTCCACGCACATCTTCAGGAGGCCGGCTTCGGGGTTCTCGTTCGAGAGCTCCTGGTGCTTGTGGTCGTAGGCGTCCGCGATATCGGCCTGACAGATCCGTCTCAGGGCGCAGTTCCGATAGACTTCCGCAAGCACGCCGATCTCCAGTCCCCAGTCACCGGGTATCCGGTTCGTCCAGGCGAGGTCCCGGACCATAGCGAACTCGCCCGCCAGTGGGTAGCGGAAACTGTCCAGGAAGGAAAGGAGAGGATGGGGCCCGACGAGCTGCTGAAGGCTGCGGATGAGCGGCGTGATGAACAGGCGACTTACCCGGCCATGGAGCCGGTCGGTGACTCTGCTGTAGTACCCCTTGCAGAATTCATAGCTGAGGTTGGGATTAGCCACAGGGTAACAGAGCCGGGCCAGATACTCTCTGCTGTAGGTGGTGATGTCGCAATCGTGCAACGCGATGACCTGGCTTTGGTTGCGCGCCAGAATGTAGCCGAAGGCCATCCAGCAGCCGCGGCCTTTTCCCTGAAGACCGATATCAAGCTTCTTGGCCACCAACAGATTCAGGATAGATTGAATGCGGGCGCCGTCATTCCAGATCAGCCTAACCCGCTGTGGGAGTTCCGAGAAATACTGTTTGGCGAGTCGAAATTCCAGGGCCGAGGCCCGGTCCAACGAGATGACGATCTCGTTGAGGTAGGACACATTCGCGAGGGTTTGAACGATATGTTTCAGCGCCGGCCGGTTGAGCTCTGCGTACAGGGACGGAAGGACCAGCGCGATGGGATGGGTCCGGCCGTAGCGGACAAGTTCCTGTTCCAGCCGGTCGACATTCGGGTGGCCCAGCCGGTGGAGGACGGTGACGACACCATTTTGGTAGAAATCCGACAAGGGTGACCTTTCAGGTGCTTTAGCAGCGTTTCAGTGACCTCGTCGACCGATGGGTGCAACCGTCCTCTCTGAAGAGAGGACGGTTGCACACAGCAGTCGTGATGGTCGGCGATGAAAGTGCAGATGGCATGCCACCATCGAGGAGTCGAAAACGGACTAGTTGAGAGAAAATTCAGGGGCAAAGGTGCAGGGGGTGATGGGAAAAGCCTTCACACCCTGTAGGTGGTAAATACCCTGATTACGGCCGGTCGGTGGACAGCCGTTTCGCGAGCCGATGGGCAAGCCTGACCATCCCAGGCGAGCGGTCTGCTGGGTCCAGAATGACATTCAGGACATATAGGTGGCTTATATCAGCCAGTGCCGTAGCGAGCGTCTGCTCAAAATCCTGTTGGGTCCTGACAATTCGACCCATGCCTCCTCCGATCATCTCGCAGATCCGCTCGTAGTGCCAATTGTGAATATCATTGAACGGGCCTTCAAGGATTTCACGCTCGGTAGAATAGCCACGGTTGTTCAACACAATGACGATGGGTGTCTGGCCGAATCGCACAGCCGTGGCGAGTTCCGTACCGGTCATCTGAAACGCGCCGTCGCCCACGAGCACGATGGGACGGACGGTAGGGTCGGCGAATGCGGCGCCGACGGCGGCGGGGACGGCGAATCCCATCGAGGTGTAATAGGCGGGAGAGAGGAACTCAAACCGGCGGTGGACGTGCAAATCCGCGGCGGCGAAAAGAGATTCGCCGACATCCGCGACGATCAAGGTCTTGGCATCCAGGATGCTGTCAAGGTGCCGGAAGAGTCCGTAGAGGGTGATAAGGCCGGCTGGCTCAACCGGTTTGGTTTCGATCGACAAAGGGGGTGGTAGGGGGCGCGAAGGCCGTGGCGTAAACGGATGCGCACTCAGGGCTTGCACGAAATCCTGAAAGCGGATCGAGTCGTAGCGATGGTGCTTGATGGCCACGCGATCGGCGGTGGCGTGGATCGTCCGTCCCTCTGACAACAGCGGGGATTGCGCATCGAGACCTTCCATGTCGGAGAGAATCGACCCAAGAATCAGGAGGCAATCAGAGTCATTGATAAAGGTCTGAATTTCGTCGCGAGCGATCAATCCTCCGTAGACGCCGACGTAGAGCGGGTGATCTTCCCGAATGACAGACTTTCCCAACAGCGTCGAAGCGATCGGCACGTTAAGCTGTTCCACTAGGCGTGTGAGATGGTCTTGCAAACCGAACCGTCCGATCTCGGCACCGGCCAGGATAGCTGGCCGCTTGGCGGAGGCCAGCATCGCCCGCACCTCACCGAGGGCTTCCTCCAGCGCGGCGGGATCGCTGGGCTCGTCGTCGAGGCAGAGGGGCTTGAGGGGGGCGGCCAGCGGGGTGTGCACGAGATCGCGCGGGATCTCGATATAAATGGGACGGCGATAGCGCAGCAACGCTGCGAAGGCCCGATCCATCTCCCGTTCCGCCGTCATCGGATCGTCGAGGGATACGGCCGCCACGGTCATCCGTTCGAACACGTCCCGCTGGGTCGAAAATTCCCGAACCATATGGTGCATGTAGGGCATGCGAATCCGTTCGGAGAGACCCGGGGAGCCGGTAAGCAAGACGACCGGCGAGCGCTCCGCATAGGCACAGGCGATCGCATTGACCGTATTCAGCCCTCCGACGCAATAGGTGACGCAGGCGGCGCCGATCCCATTGATCCTGGCATAGGCATCCGCAGCGAATCCGGCACAATCTTCGCGGGTCGTGCCGATGTGTCGGATCGGTGAGCGCTCGATCAATTGGTACAAGCTTAAGACGTAATCGCCGGGGATACCGAAGATGTGACGGACACCAAGCTGATGCAACCGGTCAATTACGGCAGAGCCGATCGTGGATCGCGATGCCATGGCATGGTCTCCGGGATCGGTGCAGGGCTTCAAACAACAGGGCTCACATGCAGCAAACCACAGTGCCATCGGATCGTCAAGCATCGCACATAGTCCCGAAGGGCTTGACGTAGACGGTGGAGGAACGGATAAGTACGGCATGGCACAATCACAGGAGCGCTCGACAGGCCGCGTGGTCCTCGCCCGGGCAAAGGAAATCGTAGGGACTGGGCATCCCTGGATTTATGCCGGGTTCATCCAGTCGGTATCGGGGAATCCCTCCGGCGGCGACATCGTGGACGTGCAGTTTCCGGACGGGCGGCTTTACGCAAAGGGGTTTTTCAATCCCTTGTCGAAAATCAGGGTCCGAATTCTGTCGTTTCTCGACGAGCCGATCGGTGAGTCCTTCTGGAGAGGCCGGATCGCCCAAGCATACCGCCTGCGCAGGAAGGTTGTTGAAGGGTCCAATGCATATCGCCTGGTCTATGGAGAGGCGGACCAGCTGCCGGGATTGATCGTAGACCGCTACGACGATGTGTTCGTCATGCAAACCCTTTCAATCGGCATGGATTGCCGTCAGGAGTTGCTCGGCCGGTTGTTGGCGGAAGAGACCGGAGTCGGTCGGATTTTCCTCCGAAACGATGCCAAGAGCCGCGCTCTTGAAGGACTCCAGCAAGAGACCAAGTTTCTTCGCGGCAGCGGGACCACTCTGGTTCGGATAGCCGAGAATCCGGCTACGTTCGAAGTCGATATTCAACGAGGGCAGAAAACCGGTTGGTTTTGCGATCAGCGGGAAAACCGTCTTGCAGCTGCGAAGTTGGCGGATGGAGCGGAGGTGCTTGAAGTCTTTTGCCACACCGGGGCGTTCGGCATTCAGGCGGCATTGGCTGGCGCCAAGACAGTGGAAGGACTCGACGTGAGTCTGGATGCCCTGGCGATGGCTCGACAACATGCGGCGTTGAACCATGTGGAAGCCCGGTGCCTGTATCGCCAAGCCGATGCGTTCGAAGAGATGCGCCAATTGGAGCGGCAAGGGCGGCGGTATGACCTGGTCATACTCGACCCTCCCGCTTTTGCACGAAGCAAGCAGGCAGTTCCCCGAGCCCTTGCCGGTTACAAAGACGTCAACCTGCTTGGGATGCGGCTGACAAGACCGGAAGGGTTTCTCGTGACGAGTTCCTGCTCTCACCATGTCTCGGACGAGGCGCTTTGGGGAGCGATCACAAGGGCGGGGATGGATGCCAAGCGCACGATCAGATTGCTCGAAAAGCGGGGGCAGGCAAGCGACCACCCCGTTCTCGGGGCAATGCCGGAGACGCACTATCTCAAGTGTTTTATCTTGCAGATACTATAAGTGGGTCTTGTCGTCCATATCTCCTGAAATGTGAAGCGGGAGATCCGAACACGAACGGCAGGGTACGGCCCCTCTAGTCGCTCGGCGGTTCGAAATGTCCAGAGGGACGGTTCAGCCAAGGGACAGAAGACCGCCTCGACTGTTTGACCAGACTCTGGAGGCTCATCTCGGCAGCCCGCAGTAACTTCGGCTCAGCGCTTTGGACCAGAGCCGTCAAGAGGACGTAGAGTGAACGATCCAGCTTCGAGCCGGACAAGATCCGTTCGGTGACGGGGTCCGGGCCGGCCGGTATCACACCCTCCTCATCGGGGTCCTGCTGAAACAAATGCTGAAACGTTGTGGGATGAGTGAAGAGCCAGGCCACCGGGACCTTTAACGCTACTGCCAGGGTTTCCAGTGTTGAAACGGCGGGATCGAAGTCGCCGGATTCGATTTCTTCAATCACATGGGGGCTGAGTCCTGTTTCCAGTGCCAGATCGTCGAGGGAGCATCCTCTCGATGTCCGCCATGCTTGGATGTGGGCCCCCATCCCCATGAGGGATGATCATACTGAAACCTGCCTGGCCTCGCAATAGATTCCCCAAGAGAATAAGCGATGTTTATCTGTAATCTCAACGGCTTATGATGATCTTCTCGCAGTGGAAGGTGAGCATTCAAATCGGGTAAAATGGGCTTGTTCGACTCTACCAGATTTTGCAGGAGGTTCGTCATGTTGGGAACTGATATTCGCGGGATCATGGCAGAAGAAGAAGAAGTCATGCGGCGCCGGCAGGCGTTGAAGTCGCTGCTGTCTATGAGATCGAAACAATTGCGTGAGTCTCTCGACCAGCGGATTAAGCGGGCGCGAACTGGTGGAGACTGGATGTTACTGTCCAAAGAGGAGTGTGCCACGCTCCACCGTCAGGAAAAGGCCCATTTGCGTTCACAGCTCGAGCAGCTGCAACACGAAGATGATCGAACGAGGGGTAAACTGACCGCTCTCAAGAGGGCGAAAGCCAGGGCCCAGCGGATCCGGGCGGCTGAAGCGGCGTCGGGTCGGAAGCGCCGCTAAGTAGTCCGTCACGGTGGTTTCGGAAGAACGTACGCGTGTCCACTCCCTTACCGCCTCTGACTCGCGCGAAACAGGCGCATCTCAAGAATCTGTTCAAGGAAAGACGGGCTCGACAGGCTGACGGCACCTTCGTGGTGGAAGGTGCCAAGGCCGTTCGAGACATCCTCCGCGGTTCGGGCAACCTGGTCCGGACGATCGTGACCACTCCCGAATATCGAGCGAAGGAGTCGAGTCAGGACCGTTCTCTTCGAGTATCCCTCTCTGCGGAATCCTGCAGCTGTCCAGAACCGACCTTCTCCCGCTTGTCGGAGGTGGAGGAGGCCCAAGGAATTCTTGCGATTGTGCAGCAGCCGGTTTGGGACGAGAGGGCGGTTTTTGCCGAGCCCACTCTTTTCGGAATCTTCTGTGAACGTATTCAAGATCCGCTCAACATCGGGACCATCGTAAGAACGGCGGCCGGGCTCGGGGCAAGTGCGCTTTGGCTTACGTCCGACTCGGCTGACCTGTTCAGTCCGAAGGTCGTCCGTGGAACCGCCGGGGCCTTGCTTTCCCTTCCAACCTTTCAGGCCGAGACTGTCGATGATTTCCTGCGGAATGGATGTGCGATCGTGGCTGCCGATGCCAGTAATGAAGGGACCATCCGGATCGGGGCGATCGAGTCGGTGCCACGCCGCCTAATTTTAGCAGTCGGTAACGAAGGGCGGGGCCTTTCAGAGCGGACAAAGCAGGCTGCAGTCTGCCGGTTCAGAATTCCTCTCAGCAGGGAAGTGGAATCCCTCAACGTGGCGGTGACCACGGCCATTGCTCTGCATGTCTTGGGTGGCCTCCCGAAGAGATGAGCGGTCTTCATTCCGGGTGGTCGGGACTGGGCCAGGCTCGCGCCGTTTCTGGATGGGGGAAAATGGTGCCGAGGGACAGAATCGAACTGTCGACACCAGCCTTTTCAGGGCTGTGCTCTACCAACTGAGCTACCTCGGCACAGGAGACGGAACCGGAACGGGGCACTGTTACAGAATCGGTGTTCGAAAATCAAGGTCTGTTCTGAAGCAAATCTGAAGGTCTCTACCCCATCGCTGGAAGTGATCAAACGGCTCCGAGTTGAGTAGGCATGGTATGGCGGAGAGGGAGGGATTTGAACCCTCGGTAGAGGTTTTAGCCCCTACAACGGTTTAGCAAACCGTCGCCTTCGGCCACTCGGCCACCTCTCCACAGCTTCCACGTTGTCCGCGGGATTTCCCGGCTATCAGAGTGAGGCCGATAGCCATCGGGTAACCGGCGAGTGAGGCGTGATCATACCTCAGGGCGAGTAACGGCACAAGGGTTCCTCTTTGTACGATGATAGCCCGGACGGTGGCCAGCTGTTGCCAGCCGGGAGTAATCTGTGAAGGGTCGAAGCTACTTGGTGGGATTCTTGAACATCAGACTGCGGGAGCTGGAGGGCGCGTCGGAATGACTTGTCGTCTTATGTGGGGAGTTCTTTCGCTGGACTTGAGAAGAAGCCTGAGGAGGGACCGCGTGCAGGATTCTCCCTGGTCGAGTGGAGTGTTGACGGCCCAGCGCTTCGTACGTGATCGGTCTTGCATACCGAACTTCAATATGGCTTGGTCTGAGCGCGCCGCTCATGAGCAGCATGTAAAGCGCGGCGCCGACGTCACGTTCCCGGCGCGTCTTGAGACGGTTGATGGGTTTTAGCGTAGAGACGGGCGCGCCCACGGAGATCCTTCTATCCTATTCCGGATCAGTCTTAAGTCTTACATCCACAGGATTCGACCGAGATCCTCGTCGATGCCCCTTGGCCGCTGGCATTGAGTGCAGCGGGCAAAGAGCTTTCCTGATTGGGCCGGCACTTCACTCCTAAAGACCAACTGATAGGTCCGGCTACCGCAGCATGGGCAGGCTTTGCCATGAAGCTCCCTTCGAATTGCTCCAATCTTACCCAGTTGCTTCTGCATAAGACCCTCCTCGTTGTTGAGGTGGCGCCGACATGTCGAGGCGAGTCCGATTCTGTGGGAGTGAGGACGAAATGAAAATACCGTGGAGGTAGGTGATCCCTGACTAAAGAGGGGGGAAACCCCGTGAAAACCTAGAATTGGAGAGAGAGGAATAGATGAGCCACCTGACGGAATCACGTATGCCGGAGCAGGCGTCCGAGGGCTCGCAGCGTTAAGAGAGGGGGAGGCGACTTCGATGGGCCAGAACCTTCAGCGAAGCGGATAAACGAGGGCGAAGGCAGGTTTCCCAGGAGGTGTGAAACCTCTTACCGCTCTGAGGTGGGCGCCCGAGCAGATACCTTCGCCCTCACTGATTGAACCACGAACTCAGTTCGTTAACAAGACGGTGGCGGAGGGGGCGAGATTTGA
>FKKE01001703.1_pt1 | contig 17194 bp, 15 predicted proteins | sample 1106331 | NCBI WGS metagenome assembly FKKE01 (sample SAMEA3931202, study PRJEB13176) | freshwater metagenome | biome: Drinking water system; feature: drinking water; material: freshwater | place: China | collected 2013-02-06 | reverse complement strand
GATGATATTCAACTGCGATCAATTGATGCTCCGGGAACAGCCGGCTGTGGTCTTACCAATTCAACAGTGACGGTAACCATCCGGAATTCAACTTCAAATGCTATCAGTAATATTCCAATAAGGATGGTAGTAGATGGCGGTACACCCGTAATTGAAAATATTCCCGGGCCGCTTGCCGCTAACACAAGCATGCAGTACAGTTTTACTGCAACAGCAAATCTTACAGCACCGGGTAACCATACAATTTTAGTAAATGTTCAATATGGCACTGATAATTTCAGGGATAATGATACGTTGGTCTTAACTGTTTTCAATGCGCCTTTGATCACCACTTTTCCTCATCTTGAAACTTTTGAATCGAATAATGGCTATTGGCGTACTGAGGGAACAAATAATTCATGGGAATATGGTACACCGGCAGGATTAAAAATAAATAAAGCTGCCAGTGGAACTAAGGCCTGGAAAACCGATCTGAATGGTAATTACCGGAACAATTCAGTTGCTTATTTATATTCTCCCTGTTATAATATAAATGGAATGACAAACCCGACCCTGAGCTTCAACATTGCACTGGATCTTGAAGATTGTGGTGCTTCATTTTGTGATGGTGCTTATGTTGAATATTCGGCAGATGGAAATACCTGGACCCGTTTGGGCGATGTTGGTGCAGGTACAAACTGGTATAATAAAAATTACCCAGGCAATAAGCTTTGGAGTGTTCAGAATTATACACGTTGGCATGTGGCAACCACAGCCTTACCGCTTATACCAACAATACGGTTCAGGATCGTAGTTGTTTCAGATCCATTTGTAACTTTTGATGGTGTAGCTATTGACGATATACATGTATATGATAATACAAATGGAATTTATAATGCAGGCACGATGGGTTCCCCTGTTTCACAAAACATTACAGGCGGTACGGCATGGATTAATTTTATTTCAGGTAGTAAACTTGTGGCATCTGTTCAACCCAATAATCAAAACTTAGGAAATACTGATGTACAGGCATATATAAATACTGCAGCTGTTCGCAATGATGGTAAGCAATATTATCATGACAGGAACATAACGATTAAACCCGCTAATACAAGTTTGGCTGATTCGGTTATTGTCCGTTTTTATTTTTCTGACAGTGAGACAGAAAATTTATTAAATGCTACCGGTTGCGGATCCTGTACAAAGCCCGCAATGGTAACTGAATTAGGTGTAACCAAGTATTCAGATCCTGATGATAATTTTGAGAATGGAAATCTTTCTGATGATATACAGGGAACATTTAGTTTTTTAAGTGCTGATTGGAATTATAAGATACCATTTGACATTGGTTATTATGTGGAATTCAGGACAAAAGATTTTTCTGAATTCTGGTTAAATAATGGCGGTCCCGACAGGCAAACGCCATTGCCAGTGGAGTTGGTAAGCTTTACTGCAAAAAAGAAAGATGGAAAAGATGTGATAGCAGAATGGAAAACTGTTGGAGAACAGGAAATAAGCCATTTTGAAATAGAGGTGGCAAAAGGGTATGCAGATTACCAAAGCAACAGGTTTATAAAAATTGGTGAAGTAGTAAGTCCGGGAAATACTACTTCAGAAAGAAATTACACTTTCACAGATACTGAGCCGGGTAAATCTGGGGTACGTTATTACCGGTTAAAAATTGTAGAGAGAAATAATACTTTCACATATTCGCCAGTTCGTCCTGTGGTTTTCAATGATGAAATTCAATGGCAGGTTTATCCAAATCCTTCAACCGGCATCTATAATTTTATTTACCAGTTAGAGCAAAGTGAAAAAATGGAAATCAAGCTGTATGACATAAATGGAAAGCTTGTTAAGCAAACAAGTTTATCGGGAAATGGATTTGTGCAAAAAGCAGAACTTGACCTGAAGGCTTCAAAATTTGCTCCGGGAGTTTATCTTCTCCTTGCCGAAACTCAGGACAAGAAATTCAGTATAAGGCTGATAAAACAATAAAAAGAAAGGGGCTAACAGGCCCCTTTTTATTTTGTGCTACTAATTTACCATCCTTGTTTGGCAATACCGGCTTTAATAGCCGCCATTGCTTTTTCTTCATTAACCAAAGTGGTCAGCTTATTGCCTTTGCCATCATGACCCTGCACCATATAGGCGCCTTTAGCCGTTTTAGTGATCACCGCATCCTGGATCGGAACTCCTTTCTCTTTGGTTTTTACATTGTAGGCTGTCAGTTGAACTTCGCTCATGGTAATAGGTTTTTTGATTAGGAAAGCCTGAAATTAGGGATTTTACGGCTTTTTAGCCCTAAAATTTAACTTAGGAAAATTAAAAAGTCCCGGTATGCCGGGACTAAACACTTTATTTTTAAAGCTTTATGCTTATACATCGATCTTTGCATAGCGGGCATGACTTTCAATAAATTCCCGTCTTGGTCCCACTTCGTCGCCCATTAGCATACTGAAAACCCTGTCTGCTTCAGCAGCGCTTTCAATTGTAACCAGCTTTAAAGTTCTTGTTTGTGGGTTCATGGTTGTATCCCAAAGCTGAGCGGCATTCATTTCTCCCAAACCTTTATATCGCTGAACATTCACACTATCTTCTTTTCCGCCGCCTAGTTTTTCTACCAGGTCCTTTCGTTGCTCTTCACTCCAGGCATATGCCTGTTCTTTTCCTTTTTTTACTAAATAAAGTGGTGGCTGGGCAATATAAACATAACCCTGCTCTACCAGTTCCGTCATGTGCCGGTAGATAAAAGTCAGTATTAAAGTAGCAATATGGCTGCCGTCTACATCCGCATCCGTCATAATAATGAGCTTATGATAACGAAGTTTTACAAGGTTTAAAGCTTTTGGATCTTCAGGGGTGCCAACCGTAACACCCAAAGCAGTATACATATTCCTGATCTCCTCATTTTCGTAGATCTTATGCTCCATTGCTTTTTCCACATTCAGTATTTTACCACGCAATGGAAGTATAGCCTGGAAGCTTCGGTCACGGCCTTGCTTTGCAGTACCACCGGCACTATCCCCCTCAACTAAAAACAACTCACATTTTTCCGGATCTCTTTCTGAGCAATCAGCAAGTTTGCCGGGTAAGCCACCACCGCTCAATACCGATTTTCTTTGAACAAGTTCTCTTGCTTTTCTTGCTGCGGCCCTTGCCTGTGCAGCAAGAATAACTTTATTGATGATATTCTTTGCTTCTCTTGGATTCTCTTCAAGATATGCTTCTAAAGATTTAGAGACTGTTGAATCAACTACACCCATAACATCACTGTTACCGAGCTTTGTTTTTGTTTGTCCTTCAAACTGTGGCTCGGGAACTTTTACTGAAACAATTGAGCTCAATCCTTCACGAAAATCGTCACCTTCAATTTCAACTTTTGCTTTTTCAAATAAACCATTCTTATCGCCATAAGATTTAAATACTCTTGTCAATGCACGTCGAAAACCGGCCACATGGGTGCCCCCTTCAATCGTATTGATGTTGTTTACATAAGAATAAATATGCTCATTAAATGAATCATTGTAAATCATGGCAACTTCTACTGATACATTGGTAGCCTCATCCCGACCTTCAACAAATAGTACTTTAGGTAAAAGTGGATTTCTTCCTGCATTCTTATCGAGCATTTCAACAAACTCAACAATTCCGCCTTCGCTGTAAAATGTTTTGGTATATGTTCCGTTCTCTTCTTCTTTCTCACGAAGATCATTTAATGTGATACGAACTCCTTTATTCAAAAAAGAAAGTTCACGAAGACGACCTTCTAAAATATCTTTTTTATAAACAGTAACTAAGAAAATAGAATCATCAGGCCAGAAATGAACCGTGGTTCCTGTTTTATCACTTGTACCAATTTCCCGAACTGCATATTGTGGTACACCTATCTTATATTCCTGTTCAAATTTTTTACCATCACGGCAAACTTCTACATGCAGCAGCTTGCTTAATGCATTTACACAACTTACGCCTACACCATGCAAACCACCTGAAACTTTATAAGAATCCTTATTGAACTTTCCGCCTGCATGCAAAACGGTCATGACAACTTCCAAAGCACTTCTTTTTTCTTTCGGATGCATATCAGTAGGAATACCACGGCCATCATCTTCTACAGATATTGAATTGTCTTCATGAATAGTGACCATGATATTTTTACAATAACCAGCCAGGGCTTCGTCAATAGAGTTGTCGACAACTTCATAAACAAGATGATGCAATCCTTTTTCGCTAATATCTCCAATGTACATTGCAGGACGCTTACGAACAGCTTCAAGGCCTTCTAAAACCTGGATGCTATCGGCGCTATAACCATTTGTTGTAGTGGTGGATTTTGCTTTGATTTCTTCGCTCATAAATTTGATAAATCCGCTCTGAAAAATTGAATAAATAAATGCTTGCGAATGTACGCAATTAAGCCCTGTAATAACCTTTTATTAAGCTAATTTTTGACCTTTTTTAGCACGGAAGTGGATAAAAAAATAAGGCTGAAAAAATCATGTTTTCAGCCTTAAAAATGAGGTCTCTTTATTTAACCGTTTCGCTTCACAATTTGTGCTACCAGGTCTGCCTCAGTGCAAATCTTGTTACCCACATACACGGTTCCTTTCATTTCACAAATACCACGGCGTATGGGTCCGGATAACTCCATTTTCAAAATCATTGAATCACCCGGTTTTACCATTTGTTTGAATTTGCAATTGTCTATTTTGAGGAAATAAGTATCATAAGTTCCTTCCGGGCTCATATTCATAGCGAGTATACCCCCGCACTGTGCCAATGCTTCTACCTGTAATACACCAGGCATTACGGGGTTTCCGGGAAAATGCCCCTGGAAAAACCATTCATTAAAGGTTACATTCTTTATACCTACAATATGCGTATCGCTTAGTTCAATGATCTTATCAAGCAATAAAAATGGGTAACGGTGAGGTAATTTTTTTTCTATGTAAGAAAGATCAAAAACAGGCGGTACCGAGGGATCATATTGAGGAGCACCTCTTGTATTTTTTGTTTTCTTGATATACTGTTTGATCTTTTTTGCAAACTCAACATTGCTGCTGTGCCCCGGGCGGTTGGCTATGATCTTTGCCTTAATAGGGTATCCAACCAAAGCAAGATCTCCAACTATATCTAACAACTTATGACGGGCTGGCTCATTAGGAAAACGTAATTCAACATTGTTAAGATAGCCTTCGCTTTTTACTTCGATCTTTTCTTTATTAAAAACCTTTTTCAATCTTTCCAGCTCAAGCGTACCTACCTGTTTATCCACAACCACAATTGCATTATTCAGATCACCACCTTTAATAAGATTATTATCCAATAACATTTCCAGCTCATGTAAAAAACAAAATGTACGGGATGGAGCTATTTCTGTTTTAAAATCTGATACATGCGTCAACCCTGCATGTTGAGTTCCCAAAACCGGGGAATTAAAATCAATTAATGTTGTAACAGAATACTCGGCTGCAGGCATGGCCACCATATCCACTCTTTTCTTTTCATCCTTGTAATAAATATTTTCTTCAATGCTATACCATGTTTTGGCTGCATCCTGTTCTACTATTCCGGCTCTTTCGATAAGGTCAACAAATGGTTCACTGCTTCCATCCATGATCGGCATTTCCGCTGCATTTACTTCTATCAAACAGTTATCAATACCCATACCTACCAATGCGGCAAGCACATGTTCAACTGTACAAACTTTACCGCCGTTTGCTTCGAGTGTTGTGCCACGACTTGTATCAGTTACAAGATCACAATCTGCTTTTATTATTGGCTTGCCGGGAAGGTCAATGCGCTGAAACTGGAAACCAAAACCCGGTGTTGCAGGTTTTAAGGTGAGGTCAACAAGGATTCCTGTATGTAGACCTGTACCCGAAATGCTGGCTTCAGCACCAATAGTGTGTTGCTTATCATGATTTAATTGTGCAGTCATATTATCAGCAATATATGCCTTATTTTCTGTGGATGAGATCATGCGAACAAAGATAAGATTTGAGAGGGAAAATGGATAGTATGTAACCAGCTTTTACTTATCTATTACGCATCGTTGCGTAGGTGCCGATGGCACTCTCCAAAAGTCAAGTGATTCCTTGGGATAGTCACTTGAACCTTCGGAGCACTCTTGTATGTTCTGTGATTCTATTGGGTAAATTATACTCTTTCACTCATTAGTTGTTTCACCAATGCTTCCAACTCTTTTATTCTTTTTTCCAACTCAGGTAAATTACGACTGATAGCCTGGCTGCGCAATGACGATGTATAATCATGAGCAGGAGAACCAGTAACCGCTTTACCAGGTTCTATTGATTTACTTACGCCACTTTGTGCATTGATCTTTGCACCATCACCAATATTGATATGCCCAACAATTCCAACCTGTCCGCCGATCATTACTCCTTTACCAACTTTTGTACTGCCACTAATGCCTGCCTGAGCCGCTACCACTGTACTGTTTCCTATTTCTACATTGTGTGCAATCTGAATTAAGTTATCAAGTTTTGCACCGGTTTTAATTATTGTAGAACCGATCGTTGCTCTGTCAATTGTTGTATTAGCACCAATCTCTACATTGTCTTCAATAACTACATTTCCAATTTGAGGAACTTTTTGAAAACTTCCATCTGCCTGGGGAGCAAAACCAAAACCATCACTGCCGATCACTGTGCCTGCATGAATAACAACATTTTTGCCTATGATACAATCATGATAAATCTTTACGCCGGGATGAATAATTGAATTGTCGCCCACTTTTACATTGTTACCCAAATAAACATTGGGATAAATTTTTGTTCCATTGCCCAGTTTTACATTATTTCCGAGATAAGCAAAAGCCCCGATAAAAACATTTTGCCCGTATGATGCCGATTGGGAAATATATGAGGGCTCCTGTACTCCAACCAATTGTTGCTGCATCATTTTTTGATAAGTACCAAGCAATGTTGCAAAAGCTGTATATGCATCCGGCACACGGATCAAAGTAGCATTCACCGGTTGTTTTAATTCCAATGCATCATTGATAATAATAATTGCGGCTTTTGTGCTGTATAGATACTCCTCGTATTTAGGATTCGCTAAAAATGCAAGCTGGCTATTTTGTGCCTCTTCAATTTTTCCAAAAGAATTTACCGATGCATTTGCATCGCCTTCTATTTTACCATTGATAAGTTCCGCTATTTGCGCTGCTGAAAATTGCATGAAAAAAGCTTCGGGCTACGAGCTTACAGCTGCGAGCATTTAAGATGTGGCCTTGTTTGGCACACAGCCCGTAGCTCATGGCTCACAGCTATCTTAAATAACAAAAATACTGTTTTTTAACCGGGCTGGCGATCTGTTGATGTATCAAAGCATTGTCGACTTTTGATATATCTTTTACACTTCCATCTTTGAATAAGATATTTATTTTCTCATCCACCGGGTTATATGTTGTATTTACAGCTTCACCTGTAAAAACGAAATAATCTACTTCTTCATCACTGATATTAAATCGCTTTATTATTTCTTTTTTCTTTTCATTTACCAAAGAAGCGGTAAAAGGATCAGCCTGCAATTTTACTTTATACAGCTGGCGATCTACCAATCCTTTACAAAGAGTGGAAAGGATCATGTCTGAATGTTCCATCCAATTCTTTACTGTGGCCATTACATCAAAATCATCCAGGCTGCAAAAGGTATCGAGATGTTCTTCTGTTTTATGATCTGTGGAAGGGTTTTGTAAAAAATAATCCAATGCGGTGGTTGCGGCTTGCGTTTTTATTCCTTTTGCAATTAATTCTTTTGCCCTTCGAATGATATTTACCAGCATCATTTCAGCACCCAGTACAGTTTTATGCAGGTACACCTGCCAGTACATGAGCCTTCGGGACACTAAAAATTTTTCAATTGAATAAATGGCTTTTTCTTCTACCATCAACTGGCCCTTGTGTACACATAGCATTTTAATAATACGATCATAACCGATCACTCCTTCTGATACGCCGGTAAAAAAACTATCCCGGATCAGGTAATCCATCCTGTCAACATCTACCTGCCCGGCGATCAATTGATGTAAGAATTTTTTGGGATGTTTATCGGTAAAGATCTCAATGGCTGTTTGCAGTTTCCCTTTGAATTCTTTGTTCAATACTTTCATGATGAGCAGTGAAATAGCCTCATGATGAACATCACTGATCAATTCTCTTTCCAGGGTGTGAGAATAGGGTCCATGCCCAACATCATGTAATAAGATGGCAATTTTTGCCCCAAGCTCTTCCTCAGTTGTGATCTCAACACCTTTGCTTTTTAATTCATTTAATGCATTGCACATTAAATGATAAGCGCCGAGTGAATGATGAAGTCTTGAATGAACGGCTCCCGGGTATACCAGATGAGCAAATGCCATTTGATAAATACGCCGTAGCCGCTGATAATAGGGATGAGCAATAATATCCAGTATCAGGGGATGATCAATAGTAATAAAACCATAGACCGGGTCGTTGATTATCTTCCTGGAAGTTGGCATTGTTGGGTTTTTGTTAATGCAAGGCGGCAAAACTACAATAGCTGAAGTTATTAAACTAAATTTGAAAGCTTGCGTTAGATTTCTCGTTGCGATCGTTGCAGGAAATAGCTGAATAGCGAACAGAACTTATATGACTGCCTTCGGCACCAATGCAACGGAAATTTAATAGTAGCACGAAAGTTGGGAACTTAATAATCAACCACGACCATAAACAACAAACAATTCAGAATGGCATTAGCAAAAATTCTCTGGGTAGATGATGAAATAGAAAGCCTGCAATCACAAAAACTTTTTTTGGAAGGCAAAGGCTACGAGGTACAAACGCTGACCAATGGGTTTGATGCTATTGATTATGTGAAGGATAACCCTGTGGATGTAGTGTTGATGGATGAAACCATGCCGGGTATTACAGGATTGGAGACACTGGCAAAGATAAAAGAAGTGAACAGCCAGATACCTATTGTGCTGATCACAAAAAATGAAACTGAGAATTTAATGAATGATGCGATCGGTTCGCAGATCAGTGATTACCTGATAAAACCGGTGAACCCGAACCAGGTTTTGCTGAGCTTGAAAAAAATCTTGGAGAATAAAAGATTGGTGGCTGAAAAAACGACAACTGCATATCAGCAACAGTTTCGCAATTTGTTTATGGCATTGAACAGCAGTCCTGATTATAATGAATGGATGGATATTTATAAAAAGCTTGTGTATTGGGAATTGGAAATGGAGAAAAGTGATAGCCCTGAAATGCAGGAAGTGTTGCAAACCCAAAAAAGTGAAGCGAATACTGAGTTCTTCAAGTTCATTTCACGCAACTATGCATCATGGGTAAAACCAAAGAGTGTTGATGGTCCCGTAATGTCACATACATTGATGCAGTTCAAAGTATTTCCACATTTAGAAAAAGGCACCCCGCTATTTTTTATTCTCGTTGATAATCTCCGGTTTGATCAATGGAAGGCCATACAACCCATGTTTGCTGAGAGCTTTCGTATTTTGGAAGAAGACAGTTTCTACAGCATACTGCCAACAGCAACCCAATATGCCCGTAATTCGATCTTTTCAGGGATGTTACCCATCGAGATAGAAAAAAATTTTCCCGTACAATGGAAAAATGATGATGAACAAGGAGGAAAAAATTTGCACGAAGAAGAATTTTTAAGAGCCCAATTAAAAAGATCGGGCAAAGGCGATCTGAAAGTTTCTTATACCAAAGTATTGAACAACCAGGCAGGTCTTGATCTGGTAAACAATATCCATAATCTTTTGAATAATGATCTGAATGTGATCGTTTACAATTTTGTTGACATGCTTAGTCATGCCCGAACGGAAATGGAAGTGCTGAAAGAACTGGCAAGCGATGAAATGAGTTACCGAAGTATTACAAAAAGCTGGTTTGAACATTCACCGCTGCACCAGGCATTGAAAAAAATTGCTGAAAAGAAGATAAAGATCGTATTGGCAACAGATCATGGAAGTGTAAAAGTAAAAACTGCATACAAAGTAGTAGGAGATAAGCAAACAACCACCAATCTTCGGTATAAGCATGGCCGTAATTTGAATTATGAGCCCAAAGAAGTACTCGCATTCCGTGATCCCCGGGAAGCCGGTTTGCCGGTGCCAACCGTTAATTCATCTTTCATTTTTGCAAAGGAAGATGGGTTCTTATGTTATCCTAATAACTATAACTACTATGTGAATTATTACCGGAATACTTTTCAGCACGGGGGAGTAAGTATGGAAGAAATGATAGTACCGGTGATAAAGATGGTGAGTAAATAAATAAAAATATTGATAGTTCACATATTACTATGAACTATCAATAATTGATCAGCGATCATTCATTACCAGGGCCGCAGTTGCCGATCTTATCACCATGATTTAAGTGGGCCGGAACGGCATGAATGCTAACAGTAATTTCATGAGAGCTGCCATTTCCTTCTCTATGGCAAATGGTAACTTTTTCGTTGGTATTGCTTGCAATTGTGCTAAAAGAAAGCAAAACAGCTAAAGCAACGAGGATGCGTTTCATAAATAATTTTTTTAGTAAGGGTGGTTATAAAATTAAGGTAAAAGGTACTCCAAAAGATTTATAAAGCCAAACATTGTACTACCGTAAAGACCCTATAATGATCAGGATCTTTTTTTAAGTACGACCTGATCACTTATCACCCCATATATTTTTTTAAAATACTCTCTTATACCGGGATATTCTTCTTTTGAATAAATTGTTCGTTTTATATCAAATGTGCTCCGGATAACGAGCACATTTGCCTGCCGTAAAATTTCTCTTTTAAAAAGCATGCTTGAATCATTGGATCTGATAAGAATGTTTGCAGGAAGATCATCTATAATAAATTCATCGGGTATACTTAAATGAAGATATATGGAAAACAATTGATTGCTCCCCATATCAATATCGGTATATCGTACAGAATCGCTGAAAGGGTTTTTTCTAAAGCTGGAAAGAAAGAATGGATCAAGGAAAAAATAATTATCCGTAGACGACAGGTGGTAAGTAAATTTAAATTTGTGATTGAGGGGCAACAATTCATCCTCTGCATTTTCTTCCACCAGGCTGTCTATAACAAGGTTTATAAAATCTTTTCCAATGAATTCTTTATCCTCTTCTTCTTTTTCCTTTTCAGTTTTTGTTGTGTTTTGTTCTTCAAGCTGGATGGCTTTTGAATGATCGTAATATGAATTAAAAGCCTCACCCTTCAGCTCTCCGGTATTACTTAACACCGCTTTTAATGTGATATTTGTTCTCATCAATGGTCGTGTATCACTAATATTTATCCACTTATGTTCAGTTGTATCAATCAGAAAAACATCCCTGTTTAAAATATTATAAGGCGGAGTTTTATAAGAAATATATTTTTGCGTACCATCTAAAACAAAGATTTCAACACTATCGGCAACTAATATATCAACGCTGTTAAATTGCCCAAGGCTCATAAAATCCGGATCGGGTTGTCCGTTATTCCTGGTACTTATCAGTATAGGAAATGCACGGATACCTGCTTTTATTAACAGGTTTAGGATAGACAAATTGATCTCCGCACTATTCGCAGACCTGGTTTTCCAAACTTCTGAAAGGTCATCTGCATAAAAACTCAGTGTTTCGTCCCATTTTAAAATGGATTTTACACTTTGATATATATAATGGATCCTATCAATGGAGGATATAATTTTTTTTACTGAATCTAAAATAGTTTCAGCACAGTCAATCTTTGCGTAAATCTGGGCACCAAAATATGGAGAGACCAGTAGCATCCTGTTATATAAATTCCACTGACTTCCAATATAAACCCGACCGGAAAAACCGGAAGGCTGATATGCGAACTCGATCCTTTTGAGATTATCCTTAACAGAACTCATCATCGGCTCTGGCCGGAAAGAAAGAATATTCTGTTGGGAAAAAGTCCGGATATTTCTCATCTGCTTATATACATAGCTTTTCTTAACACTGTCGGAAATAAACCGATAATCAAATCTGAATCCATTGGGATAAATAAATTGGCACTCAGAAATTGCTGTGGGAATTCTGTCCTGGAAGAACCAGGGCTCAATGTGGAGAGAGTTTTTTTCAATATGTGTGTAACGATATTCAATAACACAGCCCACCTCTACATTTGGAAATGTGAATGCTACTGTATTAAGCCCGTCTTCTTTTTTTTCTTTGAAGATCTGGTGTTTGTCAAGTTTATTGGTAAGTATATTCTTGCCTGTTGAGTCCAGTTGATAGATGTAAGCCGTAATGTCATTTATTTTGGTTTTCCGGCCTCTTCGGACATAGGGTATTAAAATATTTGCAGCATCAAAACCTGCTTTAGTAAATATTTTAATCCTGGTTCTCCTCTCGATTCTTATTCTAACATCATAACCCGTTGTTGTGATCTCTGTTTCCTGGTAATCCAGCAGTTTCATTGCATTCGCATCCTTTTCAAAAGGACATTCTTTTAACAACAGCTCATTAATATCTGCTTTGCCAAAAGCAGGATAGCCGGATTGAGCTAATGATTGGAAAGTAATGATAGTGGCAAAGATGAAAATTGATAATCTCCTCATCTGTTTAATGGTTGCGACTGGTTAAAGATATACAGAACTGTGGATAATAATAAATACCCAGGCTCCAAATTAAAAATGACGGGGTTAAATTTGCAGGATGAAGTACACGCAAACCACACTCGATAAATTAGAAGCCGTAGTAGAACAAGCCGGTTATGTATTACGCTATGAAAGAGGAACATTCCAGAGCGGCTATTGCATATTGGAACAAAAGAAAGTTGTGGTGCTGAATAAATTTCTTCAACTCGAAGGCCGTATCAATACAATGCTTGACCTGATCCCCCAGTTGGAAATAAATACAGAGTTACTGAGTGAGGAATCCCAAAAACTTTACAAAGACATCATTTCAAAATTGCAAACCGAGAACGGCAATCAATAAGTTTTTTCATTCTGTTTTTCAAGTCTATTTTTGTTGAGTGACATGTCCCCCTCTCAAAATAACATTTCTTGGTTCGGGTACCAGCAGCGGTGTGCCCATGGTGGCCTGTGATTGTGAAGTATGTACTTCCACCGATCCTAAAGACACCCGGCTTCGCCCAAGTATATTAGTGCAATCGTTAACAACAGCTTTTGTTGTTGACAGCACACCTGATTTTCGCTACCAGATGCTAAGAGAAAAAGTAAAAAAGCTGGATGCCGTTCTATTCACTCATCCGCATAAAGATCATATCGCAGGGCTTGATGATGTAAGGGCATTTAATTTTTTTTATAAACCCGTGATGCAGATCTATGCAAATTCATTGACCGAAGAAGCCATCAAAAGAGAATTCAGTTATGCATTTGCCGATAAAAAATACCCGGGTGTTCCTGAATTGAATTTAAATACGATCACCAATGAATCATTTATGATCGGTGATATTCCTGTTCAGCCGATATTGGTCTGGCATTTAAAAATGCCGGTGCTGGGTTTCCGGTTTGGAAAATTTACCTACATTACCGATGCCAATCGAATTGATGAAGCGGAAAAGGAAAAAATAAAAGGCAGTGAAGCAATGGTGTTAAATGCATTGCGCAAGCAGCATCATATTTCTCATTTTACATTAGCTGAAGCAATTGATGTTGTACAGGAATTAAAAATCCCTAAGGCCTATTTCACTCATATTTCTCATCAACTCGGAAAACATGAAGAAATTGAAGCGGAATTACCCGAAGGCATACATCTTGCTTATGATGGACTGGTGTTGCAGTTTACCTAAAAATGAGAACTTATTAATTCCTAACATCTGTTAGTGTCTCGTCTTTTCTCCTTTATTTTGCAGATTGATGTTTTGAGGAATATTAAATTGAATGGATATGGATTTTAAGCCGAATGAAATAACGCAGCATGCCGCACAAACAGCCCGGGACTTTGCTCAACAATACATTAAGCCACATGTAATGGAGTGGGATGAAACGCAGGAATTTCCTTTACAATGTTTTAAAGAAATGGGAAAGCTTGGAATGATGGGAGTGTTGGTGCCGCATGAGTATGGTGGTTCTGGTTTTGGATATTTTGAATATAAAGCCATCATTGAGGAAGTGGCAAAGGTTTGCGGTTCTGTTGGATTAAGTTTAGCTGCTCATAATTCTCTTTGCACCGGGCATATTTTAAATTTTGCCAATGAAGATCAAAAGAAAAAATATTTACCCAAACTGGCAACGGCAGAATGGATAGGCGCTTGGGGATTAACCGAGCCCGGTACCGGAAGCGATGCCGGTAATATGAAATGCACAGCAAGAAAGGATGGGAATGATTGGATAATTAATGGTACAAAGAACTGGATCACTCATGGTATAAGTGGAGATATAGCTGTAATTATATGCAGAACAGGTGAACCAAGGGTAAAGAATAATGCCACAGCATTTATTGTGGAAAGAGGAACTCCCGGATTTAGTGGTGGTAAAAAAGAAAATAAACTTGGCATGCGGGCAAGTGAAACGGCAGAAATGATATTTGATAATTGCAGAATTCCTGATGCAAATCGATTGGGTGAAATAGGTGATGGTTTTAAGCAATCATTAATAGTTCTGGATGGAGGAAGAATTTCTATTGCTTCACTGGCATTGGGAATTGCAAAAGGAGCTTATGAAGCTTCAATAAAGTATTCGCAGGAACGCCATCAGTTTGACCAGCCAATTTCAAATTTCCAGGGTATAGCTTTTAAACTTGCTGATATGGCAACTGAAATAGAAGCGGCTGATCTTTTAACCCTGCATGCCTGTGAATTGAAAGAAAGACATGAGCCGGTAACAAAGGCTTCGGCAATGGCAAAGTATTATGCAAGCGAAGTAGCGGTGAAGGTGTCAACAGATGCAGTACAAATTTTTGGTGGTTATGGTTATACAAAAGATTTTCCTGTAGAAAAATATTATCGTGATTCAAAGCTTTGTACGATCGGGGAGGGCACTTCGGAGATTCAGAAGATCGTTATTTCGAGAGAAGTGCTGAAGTAGATCATTGAGATTGGAGAATAGTTTATCGGTACTTCTCCATAATAGTATAACAGATACGATCCGTAATTCTATAAAACACCTGGCCTTTAATTTTTCTAAGCACTTTTGTTCTTCGGCTATCCAGCAGTCTTCCCTTTTCATCAAATGACTGAGCGGTTCTGAAATAAGCAAGTACAATATATTTTGGTGGCGAAAAAAGATATCGTATGGTTACCGGTTTTATACTTAAGAGGATCAATTGCTGCGGCTGATCATTTACATAATAATCAAAACTGTTGATCCAGGTAACTTTTGTTGACTTCATTTTCCTGGTCAGGTAAAATACACCGGTTGTGTCATAATCATATTTTATCAATGTATCGGCCAGTCTATTTTCGTTTACATTGAATTCATATATCCTTGTCAATGTATCGGAGATCAATTCAAGGGAAAGGATATTGAGTTTTTTATCAGTAAAGGCAAGGGAGAACGGGTTTACCGCATTTAATTTCTCATAGCGGCTTTCAATACTGTCCACCGTTCCTTTGTGTTGCTGGTAGTAATTATTGGAAATAATTTTTGTACTGCATGAGATCAGTAACAAGGGAATGAATGAAAAAGATGTAAGACTGCGGATCATTTATCAATAGTTATGATTCCAAAAATTATTTTTTTGAAGGTTCCAGCGCTGATCTGCATTTCAGTATCGCCGCCATAATCCCAGTAGCGGAGTGTGATCTTATCATCTGCCTTTCTTATTTCTTTTAAAATGATGTAGTGAGTTGGTATGGAAAATTTGATCCTGTCATGATTCTTTTTATGAATGATCCTGTTATTGATATAAAGACTGATGATCTTGTTATCTATTCTTTTTATCAAATAATCATAGGGATCTTTTATCCAGGGTTTGATCAGATCACTGCCGGCAGCTTTTACATGAGTGCCACACATTCTATTTACCATCCTGTTAAACTTGGCGAGATTTGTTGCTGCCCAAAAAGTATTTTCATCACCTTCATGAAATCGCCTGTCAAAAAAATTCAGGTAACCTTTGAATTTATCAGCCAGTACAAGGAACCACATTTGCTCGGCATGCCGGATATCAAGTACTCCTTTGAATTTTAATGTGCCTGCAGCCTTCATCACTGCTTTTGATGGTTTGAAGTGATTGTTATTAAAACTTGATTCGCCTATATCATATAATTCATTCATGAACTTTACATAACCCAACGGATCTTTCTGCATTACCAGGTAAGACAAAGCTCCATAAGCACAAAAATTTGTACTGCGACCGGGATAAAAACTTCCGGGATTATCGAGATTGAGCTTGAGATTATCGTAAAATAAATTGGGCTTTACATTAGGCCAGAATGTGCTTTCTTTGGTTTGATCTATTCTATCAAGAAAAGCAATTGCCTGTTCTTTTGTGGAAATTATTTCACGAAAATGATCTCCCGCAAATCCTTTCTTATTTGCAATGGTTACGAATAGAATGAAGAATGATATGAGCTTTAATTGAATACGCAATCTATAAATGCTATTATGCAAATATCAGACCTGTTAAGGTCATTTCACCTCCTGCATCTCCACCAATCGTTTATAAAATCCATTTTGAGAAAGCAACTGGTCATGTGTGCCACGTTCTACAATTTTTCCTCTTTGCAAAACAATGATCTCATCCGCATGGCGGATCGTACTGAGACGATGGGCAATCACAATACTCGTTCTGTTCTGCATCATATTATTAATTGCATCCTGCACTAACCTTTCACTTTCTGTATCGAGTGATGAGGTAGCCTCATCCAAAACAAGTATTGGAGGATTTTTTAGTAAAGCTCTTGCAATTGTCAGGCGTTGTCTTTCACCCCCGCTTAGTTTAGAACCGCGGTCACCGATGTTAGTATCATACCCTTGTTCTTTCAGATTAATAAAATCATGAGCATTCGCAACTTTTGCGGCATGTATTATTTCTTCATGGGTTGCATTGGATTTACCTAAACGAATATTGTTTGCAATTGTATCATTAAAAAGTATGGGTTCCTGGGTAACAATGCTCATTAAGCTTCTTACCGATTGCAGCGAATACTCTTTGATATTTATACCATCGATCAGTACTTCACCGCTTGTTACATCATGAAATCTTGGAACAAGATCGGCTAAAGTGGATTTGCCGGCTCCGGATGAGCCCACCAGTGCAATGGTTTTGCCTTTATTGATTAT
>FKKE01003175.1_pt1 | contig 17236 bp, 12 predicted proteins | sample 1106331 | NCBI WGS metagenome assembly FKKE01 (sample SAMEA3931202, study PRJEB13176) | freshwater metagenome | biome: Drinking water system; feature: drinking water; material: freshwater | place: China | collected 2013-02-06 | reverse complement strand
GGCTGCATGCCTCGCGGCCCGGCGCCCCCGGTGCCGAGCGTTCGCCCGTTCGCGGTCAACTGGTTGCTGCCGTAACAGATTCCATTACCCCATCCATTGCTGCAACACCCATCCAACCATTAAACGGATCTAACACGGGTTTCTGAAACAACCAGTACAATTACCGGCAGATGGCAGAGTTAAAGCCATAGAGTTTTGAATAAAGAACTGATTATAAATGCTGCCCCGCAGGGTGTGGAGATAGCCCTGCTTGAAGATAAAAAACTGGTAGAGCTTCATAATGAAAAAAGCGATGCCCGTTTTGCTGTGGGTGATCTTTATTTGGGTAAAGTGAAAAAACTGATACCCGGATTGAATGCTGCTTTTGTTGATGTGGGTTTTGAAAAAGATGCATTTCTACACTACACTGACCTGAGCCCGTATGCAAAATCATTGCTGAAGTTTACGCAATCCTCAATCAATTATAAAGGTGACGGTTTACCTGATTTCGGAAATTTTGAAAATGAAGCTGAGATAATAAAAACGGGAAAGATCAATGAAGTACTGGGTGGTAAGCCAAATATTCTTGTACAGATCTTAAAAGAACCCATAGCAGCCAAGGGTCCGAGATTAAGTTGTGAAATATCCTTACCCGGAAGATTTGTTGTTATTACTCCCTTCAATAATATTGTTGCCGTATCAAGAAAAATACATTCATCAGAAGAAAGAAAGCGTTTACAAAAAATAGTTGAGGCCATCAAACCAAAAAATTTTGGGGTCATTGTCAGAACGGCTGCTGAAGGAAAGAAAACTGCCGAACTTCATGAGGATCTTTCTGAACTGGTTGATACCTGGAAAACCATTCAAAACAATTTAAGAGGAGCCATTGCTCCTTCAAAGATCTTAAGTGAGCAAACAAAAACAACGAGTATTCTTCGTGACTTGCTGAATGAAGATTTTAACAGGATAGTGGTGAATGATCGAAATATTTACCAGGATGCTAAATCTTATATACAAAGAATTGCTCCTGAGAAATCGGATATTGTTTCCTTTTATCAAAATGGTTCTACAATCTTTGATTCCTTTGGGATCACAAAACAGGTAAAGGCTGCGTTTGGTAAAACGGTGAACCTTAACAGTGGCGCTTATCTTATCATTGAACACACAGAAGCACTTCATGTAATTGATGTGAACAGCGGTTATAAAAGCGTAAGCAATAACCAGGAACAAAATGCTTTGGAGACAAATCTTGAAGCAGCAGATGAAATTGCAAGGCAACTTAGATTAAGAGATATTGGCGGTATTATCGTTGTTGATTTTATTGATATGAAGCTTCCTGAGAACAAAAAGAAGCTGATGGAAGCCGTAGAGAGGTTTATGCAACCTGACAGGGCCAAGCATGCTGTGCTTCCTATTTCAAAGTTTGGATTAATGCAGATCACCCGCCAGCGAATGAAGCCGGAGATGAATATTAATACACAGGAAGTGTGCCCCAGCTGCAGCGGCACGGGAAAAATATCCTCAACATTGATTCTTGAAGATGAGATTGAAAAGAATTTAAGTTACCTCCTTACGCATCAGCATAACAATCTTACAATTGTGGTCAACCCCATCATCCATGCATATCTTACTAAGGGATGGTTATGGTCAAAGTTTACCAAATGGAAAAGAAAGTATGGTAAGAAGATCTGGCTGAAAGCCGATACAAATTATCACCTTATCGAATTCAAATTTTTTGATAAGAATGATGATGAGATTAAACTATAAAAAAATTACCCCTCGGTTAAGGGGTAATTTTTTTATATAAATGGGCTCTTATTAAATTTTTTGTAACCTGAGAATATAGGTTCCATAATTCCCACCACTTGTTGTATGATTTAATGTCAGTGTAATAAGATTTGCACAACTAAACACCCAGTTATTAGTACCCTGAGATTGTGCGCTAATATTGAAAATACCATAACTTGGGTAGTCGCCATAATCTTGTTTAGGTACTGTAGCGGCACCTGTTGTAGCATTAATATTTACATTAACAGGCCGAGCGGGGCTTGTTAGAAAAATAGCGGGAAATCTTATTTGTGTTGCACTAACAATTTGTATTCCTGAAATAACATCACCGGGTGAATAATCAGCCCAGGCATCTTCCAATACCCGTGCACTAAAGGTTGCCCCTATTCCTCCCCAGGCTGCTGGATCAAAAGGACAAACAACAACCGCCTGCCATGTCATTAGCATGTTATAATTAGGACCTCCGTAAAAAGTGCTGTTCATATTTGTAATATCCCATTTGCCACCTTCTTTACTGTGTACTTGATTATACAAAGTATATGTAGCACCTGTTTCCAGACCAGAAACCGGAATACCTAAAGCGGCTGCTATTTCAGAAGCTGTTACTTCAAGTTTTACATTATCGCCACTATAAGGAACTTCTTTAACCGCTTTCCAAACTGCAGTGTTAGTAGTTGCAGATCCTTTACTAACAAAAATTTTTATTTTATCCACGGGCTTGCCATACTCCTTAACAGTAACATCAACTTTGGATCCGGCAAGATTTGAATAGTTGATAATATTATTACCAATTGCTACTTTGGTAACATAGGAGCCTGTAGTTTGGCTTTCAAAAGCTCCATTGATATCACCCTTCTTACATCCGAATAGAAGCAAGAGGGAAACTGTTGATATAATTGAAAATATTTTTTTCATAATCTTTTTGTTTTAATTGTTATTTGCGTGAATTAGCGGGCCAGTTATCCCAGAACACCTGTACACCCACATTTGCTTTTTGTGTTGCATTCAGGTTCCTGTTCACAAATACAGAAGGATATAAATGTGAATTGATAAATGGACCAGGGTTAGTCTCTAATACATATTGTATAAATTCGGGTTTATTTGTCCTCCTGTACATATTGTAAGCATCCACGCCATTGCCCCAAAGCGCCATATAATATTCCTTCATTATGATATTCAATTTGGCTGAAGTTGTAGCTGCATTATCGTAAGCAGTAAGCACTTTATTTACATACCCGTCAATTCTTGCTGCATCTGGAATACGAGTTGTAGGAATTGCCTCTGGATATGCGATTGCAGTGGGGAAATTGATTACTTTATTTATGGATTTGCGTATACCGCTTTCCAATCTTGTTCTTGCATTGGCAGCATTATTGTTGAGCATCAGTTCGTATTCGGCTCTCAAAAATTCTGTAAATGATGATTGCCATAGTGGCTGAATCCCTGCGCCCTGACCTCCGAAATCTACAGCAACATTAGCTCCCTGGTTATTATCAAACCTGCCACCAAAAGGATATACACCTACAGTGGTACGATATTGACCATCCGGTGGAATACCGCTATCATCACCGTGATCACGACCCCAGTACCCACTTATTAATAAGCAAAAAGGCATATCGTAAGTAGATCCCGTATATGGATTTGTCAAGCCAGTAGCATAATGACCCGGATATGCTTGTCCGAAACAGTTGATCGTATTTTCGTTTACATCAGCATAATTGGTACGCTGGCGATATAAATAGAATCTTGTACGTGGATCATTGTTAGCATCACCTGTTCCTTTTTCCTGTATTAATGACCACATAAAATATGTCCCCATATAATCACCTGCGCCTGTTGAAGTATGATTTCCATTATAGCGGGGATGACGGCTGTTTGGATTAGCTCCTTTTTTGCTGTATTTAAATTCCCAGTCTTTTGCATCTGCATCTATTATATCGCCTGCATTTAATATCGCTTCGATCTTTGTTTTTGCAGTAGCATCAACCAGTCTTGTATTCATCAATGCCCTTAATTTCAAAGTCTTTGCCGTTGTGATCCACCTGGTAGCATTGCCGGCAAAAAACAGGTCCTGGTTGCCTGGTGTAGCTGCTGATGTTTTTGCCAGATCAACGATGGCTTCATCAAGCAGGGCAATAGCACCTGCATAAACAGTTGCCCCTGGATCGGCTTTTGGATTTAAATTATCAACTCCTTTATTCGCTTCAGTAAATGGAACATCGCCAAACATATCCACGAGGGTCATAAATGTATACGCCTTCATTATTTTAGCCATTCCAACATGCACATATCTTTTTTGTGCATCAGCAATGGGGATTAGGGCATTGCAGTGTTTTATCACTCCGGTATATGCTGTGCTCCATATTCCATCATAGCTCTGAGGTGAATAAGCATTATCATAACGGGGACCAAACATGCTGATCATTCTTGTAAGCTCCATACCAAATGCCGATGCAGTATTAAAAAAGCCTGCAAAGCTCAATTGGGCCTGGTTTAAATATAAGTTGGCATCTGCCTGGTCAGGCGAGGGTCCATTGGGATTATTAAGCAGCCTGTCAAGAGTTTTATCGCAACTCATAAAACTCATCACTGCAATAAGTATTAAAAATATTTTTTTCATAATTACTTTTTTTGATTTTAATTAGAATGTTACTCTTAAGCTGGCTCCGATCCGGCGAGATGTTGGTCCTGCCAGGTATTCCAAACCACGAACATTACTAACACCTAAGCTTGATACCTCAGGGTCATAATTCGTGTATTTTGGAAAGTTTGGAGCATTGTACCACAAATTCTGACCAGAAACAGTAAGTGACAACGAACCAAATGGAGTTTTCTTTAAAAGTGTAGAGGGTACTGTATAAGAAATTGAAGCTTCACGAAGTCTTACAACAGTTGCATCGTAAGTGATCAGATCCTGCATTCCAAAGAAACCACTCCAGTTATTAAAGTAAGCCTGGCTTGCACTTATCATCACTGTATTTGGACTGCCATCAGCCTGCACACCGGGAAGGATCAATCCTTGCAACCTGTCAAACTCAGTGTCTTTTGATAATCCTCTTCCTGTTAGTGTTCCTACAGTATAAGTAAGCTGATCGCCACCTTGTGTCCAATCCCATTGCATACGGAAGGAGAAGCCTTTAAAATCAACAGTGCTAATTCCGCTTAATTTAAAATCAGGGTTTGGATCACCGATGATCCCAATAGTTGGTGAAGCTACATAATCGCCACCCGGGCTAACCAATCTTGTTCCTTTCAAAGGATCACCAGTTGATAATCCTGTTTTAGGATCAACTTTGATAACATAAGTAGCCTGGATAACACCAAGCGGTTGTCCATTGATGGCAAAAAGCCCTTCATTACTAAAGCCATCGATAACGATTTGTTTGATATCATCAGGCAAATGTGACACTTTACTTCTGTTCAATGTGAAGATTCCATCAATCTGCCATCTCACTTCTTTTGTTCTGACTGGTGTAATGCCCAATCCGATTTCTACACCTTTATTCTGAACATTTCCTGCATTGATCCTGGTTACGGTAAAACCGGTTGAGGGATCCAGGTCACGGTCAAGAATCTGGTCTTCCGATAATCTCCTGTATAATGTAAGATCAAGACTCACCCTGTTATCAATAAATTTTCCTTCAATACCAACCTCTATTTCACCGATCAACTCGGGTTTAAGGTTTGGATTGGGTAAACGGTTTGAAATACTATTCGAATTTAGAATTGTGCCCACTCTGTCTTCAAAAACATTGGTTGCTATATTAAGAATAGGACGGGTACTATAAGGACTACCAAAATTTGCACTGGTTGAGTAACCACCTCTGATTTTTAAATAATTAACCATCCTGCTTCCTTTTAAACCTTCAAAAGCAGATGTGGGAATAAATGAAAGGCTGGCGCTTGGATAAAATAAAGAACGATTGTCCTTTTCCAAATTTGATGTCCAGCTATTACGGCCACCCACAGTTAAATAAGCAAATTCTTTATACGCAAGTGTTCCCTGCGCAAATAATCCTAATGAAAGCACTCTTGAGCTGAAATCAAGGTCACCCCCGCCTTCATCAAAGTTATCATGTACTATAAAGTTTGAATGATCAAATAAACCATAAACCAATTGCTGGGTACTTCTTTGTCCACTTTGATCATATAACCTGTCCTGTGAATTGGCTCCTGCATCTACATTCAACCGCAGGTTGGAATTGATCTTTTTATTCCAGCCCAACAAAACTGAATGATCCCAAATTGTATTGCGGCCGGTTACGGTCCTGTAAATTCCTCTTCTATAGATCAGATCAGGACCTACAGTACCCCCTTTATTTTGTTTTAAGAAATTATAATCAGAATAATAATCATAACCCACACGGTAAGTTAATGTAAGATCCTGCATCAGGTCATAAGAGAAACGCAGGTTACCATAAATACGGTTTATTTTTTGACCGGTAAAACTATTGGCAACAGTCCATCTTGGATTTTGAATATCATTGTTGCCCCTGTAATAAACTGAGGATTTGTCAAGCGGATTTTCCCAGGGTAACCAGTTATTACCATCTTCGGGTCCACCCATTAGATTTACCGCAATAGGTGTGTATATAAGGTTTCCAAAAACTGAAGAAACCGAAGGATTACTTCCGAAGCTTGTTGCTGTTGGTGGAGATTTAAAGTCTGTAGTAGCATAATTAAAAGTACCATTTACAGAAAGTTTATTAGTGAGCTTTACAAATCCACCCATGCCAAAATTATTTTTATATAAGCTATTACCCGGTGTAAAACCCTGGTCATCTGTATAAGAATAATTGGCACTAAAACTTCCATTTGCTCCACCTGTTTGGATACCTACTGAAGTGGCCTTTATTATTCCTGTTCTGAAAAATCTTGATACACTATTATAAGGTTTGTATTCATAAATTATATCATTACCAGCGCCGGGTGTTTGATTGAATTGTGGAAAAGCAACTAATAAAGCTGCTCTGTCGTAAGGATGCACCACCTTTACGGGTGGGTTTTGAAATTCGGCTCCCCAGTTACTAAAAAAAGCCAACCCTACGCTTTGATCAAAACCACCACCATACCGCTGCTGGTATTCGGGCAAGTTTGAAACCTCATTGAAAAATACAGATTGAGTTACGGTTACTTCTGCTTTACTATTTGTTCTTTTATTAGCGCCGGTTTTAGTAGTAATTAATATTACTCCATTACGACCTAATTCCCCATAAAGTGTAGTTGCACTTAAGCCTTTCAATACACTGATATTTTCAATATTGTTGGGATCAAGATCAAGAAAACGGCTTGAAGTTGTATTTCCATACACAAAGCTAGCCTGGGCATTTGTGGAAGCATCAAACGGAACACCATCAACAACAAATAATGGTGTAGAACTTCCTGTTATTGTGCTCACCCCTCTGATTGTGATATTGGTACCACTACCGGAAATACCACTGGCATTTAAAATATCAACACCCGGGGCTTTACCATTTAATAGCCTTACTACGTCAGACTCAGGTCTTTGTTCTAATGATTTTCCTTCAACTGTAGCAACAGCATATCCCAGTGCTTTTTTCTCCCTTCTGATGCCATACGAGGTAACAACGACCTCAGAAATGGCTTCCGAAGAAACCTGCAGGGATACATTCATTGTACCGCCGGTAACCGATACTTCTTTTCTAGCAAACCCAATACTGGTAAAAACCAATACAGCATTTGTTTTAACGGTTATCCTGAATTCACCGGCTGCATTAGTAGTCGTACCATTCTTGGTATTTTTTTCTGAAACTGAAACTCCGGATACTGGTTCATTGTTTTCTCCAGTGACTTTTCCGGATACTTCTACAGTTTGTGCATAAACTGTTTGCGCAAGCAGAACAATAAGTCCTACGAGCATGGGCAGTCGTTTTCTCATGTTTAGTAGTTTTGTGTGTGAATTTGTTGTTTTCAAATATAGGATTTCTATTTTTAAACCGATTACTTTATGACAAAAAAAACCGTGCATCTCGCTGCACGGCCTTTGAAAAATAAAGGAAGCCTCTGGTCAATTAGTTTCTGTCCCGGCTCCCCAAATAGATCATTATATATTGTACAAGCGTTACAACAGCTGCAAGCGCCGCAACAACATAAGTCATTGCTGCCCACTTAAGAGCATCTTTTGCTTTGGGGTATTCTGTATTATTAGTGATGTTTGTGGTTTCCAGCCAGATCAGGGCTCTTTTGCTTGCGTCAAACTCAACGGGTAAAGTTATTAATGTAAATAAGACTGTAACCGCCATTAGTCCAATCCCTACAAGAAGTAAACCGGGGCTGCCGGTAGCTGCTAATACAACTCCGATCAATAATATTATATTAACAAGATTGGAGGTTACTTGTACAAGAGGTACTAACCGGCTTCTCATCATTAGCCAGCTATAGGCCGTAGCATGCTGTACGGCGTGGCCACATTCGTGGGCAGCTACTGCTGCGGCGGATATACTCGTACCATTATACACCTCCGGGCTTAGGTTCACGGTCTTATTCATTGGATTATAGTGATCAGACAAAAAACCCTGAGATGATACAACCTGCACATCATATATGCCATTTTCCCTCAGCATTTTTTCAGCTATCTGTTTTCCGCTTAACCCATTGGCCAAACCGATTTTGCTATATTTTGTAAACTTGCTCTTCAGGATCATGGATACCAAAAAGCTGATACCAACAAAAACTAAAGAAACAAGCATAATTCCGGGTGTCATATTCGTTTTATTTTAAGGCAAATTATAACAAAGCTGGGTCCATTTTTTAAAAATGCAAAAAAGGCAAACATGGAAAATTTTCAGCAGCCTTTTTGGCATTAGTTGCATAAAAATTATGCTTTGCAATTTACAAAAAATAAAATCACTAACCCGGCAAAAAATGTTCATAGATAGTTAATTTTTAATGCTTTAAGTGCTGCCTGCTTTTATATCTTCATACGTAATTATTACAGGCTGAACTATTTTAAAAGTTATACACAGGACAAAAAAATTATTTTGAAATGTGAGTCAGAATTGTAACTTAGCTACAGAATTTAATGGGTTAGTAAGTAAGAGGGTCAATCAGAAGATTGGCCCTTTTTACTTTCATTTTTCAAGATTATTTCAAGATCTGTTTTTTTATTAGTTTTCATTCATTATTTACAGGTCATCTTCTGTTTATTCTTCTGTTCTCTAAAAGAAATCATTTTATTTTTTTTGAAACCCTAACTTTATTTCATGAGTAAAGTGAAAAAAGCTTTTTTCTGCCAAAACTGCGGATATGAAAGTGTGAAATGGGTTGGCCAATGTCCTTCATGCAATCAATGGAACAGCTTTGTGGAAGAAATAATTCAAAAAGAAACAGCAAAAAATAATGGATGGCAGCATTATACTGAAACTACTGAAAGAACAAATAAAACAATTCAACTGAATGAAATAAAAAGCAGTGAAGAAAAAAGGTTATTGACTGCTGATGAAGAGTTGAATCGTGTATTAGGTGGTGGAATTGTTCCCGGAAGTGTAATATTAATTGCTGGAGAACCCGGTATTGGTAAATCCACTTTGTTTTTACAAAATGGATTAAAACTCACAAATAGAATTATCCTGTATATAAGTGGAGAAGAAAGCGAGCAGCAAATAAAAATGCGTGCCGACAGATTGAATATCAGTAATGAAAATTTTTATTTATTGACCGAAACATCAACGCAAACCATTTTCCAGGAAATAAAAAAATTAAAGCCCGGTCTTGTTATTATTGATTCCATTCAAACTTTACAAACTCCGTATATTGATTCATCACCCGGCAGTATTTCGCAAATAAGAGAATGCGCTGCCGAGTTTTTGCGATTTGCAAAAGAAACAAATACACCGGTTTTTTTAATAGGGCATATTACAAAAGAAGGGGCTATTGCCGGGCCAAAAATACTGGAGCATATGGTTGATACGGTACTGCAATTTGAAGGCGATCGTCATTATGCATACCGCATTTTACGAACATTAAAGAACCGGTATGGCAGTACATCAGAACTTGGCATTTATGAAATGACAGATACAGGTATGAGAGCTGTTACCAATCCCAGTGAAATATTAATTACACAAAAAGAAGATCAGCTAAGCGGAATTGCCATTGCTGCAACGATTGAGGGAATGCGGCCATTGCTTATAGAAATCCAGGCTTTGGTTACCCAATCAGTTTATGGAACGCCACAACGGACGGTAAGCGGTTTTGATCTTAGAAGGTTACAATTATTATTGGCTGTTTTGGAAAAACGGGGTGGTTTTCATTTCGGAGTAAAAGATGTATTTATCAATATCGCCGGTGGATTAAAAATTGAAGACCCATCAATTGATCTTGCCGTATTATGTGCTTTGTTATCTTCTTATGAAGACACTCCGCTTCCACATCATATCTGTTTTGCCGGTGAAGTGGGCTTAAGCGGGGAAATAAGAGCTGTAAATCGTATCGATCAGCGAATTGCTGAAGCAGAAAAACTTGGTTTTGAAAAGATCATTGTTTCCAAATACAACCAGAAAGGATTGGCCAAACAAAAATTCAATATCGAAGTGGTTACTATGGGGCAAGTGGAAGAAGTGTACCGGTATTTGTTTTAGATTGTAACTGATAGTAAAAAGAGGATCGTTTTTTCAATTTTCAGCGTTGTAATTTTTAAACATATACTTTTATCTTATTCGGCATGCTTCGCTTAAAAGAAATAAAGGAATCAATTCTTCATGTCGTTTTTCCTCATGTATGTGATGGTTGTGGCAGCGATCTGTTGAATATTGAAAGCCGTTTGTGCATTCGTTGTCTTTCTAATTTACCCGACACAAACTTCGAAATTCATGCCAACAACCCGGTCGAAAAAGTTTTTTGGGGCCGGTTACCGGTTGTTAATGCTTCAGCTCATTTGTATTTTACTAAGGAATCGTTGGTTCAGCAATTGATGCATCAATTAAAATACAGGGGCAATAAAGAACTTGGTGTGCAATTAGGACGAATCATGGGAAATGCATTGTTAAACTCAAATCGTTTTACTGATATTGATGCATTGATCCCATTACCTCTTTTCCCTTCAAAAGAAAAGAAGCGGGGCTATAACCAGGCAAAAGTTCTTTGTGATGGCATGGCAGAAATTTTGTGTATCCCTGTTTTATCAAATGTGATCACAAGACCGCAACATACAGAAACACAAACAAAGAAGGGACGGATCGAAAGATGGAAAAATATTGAAGGTAAATTTCGCCTGGTTGATGCTGAGGCAATCAGGAACAAACATCTTCTTGTAGTTGATGATGTGATTACAACTGGAGCCACCTTAGAAGCCTGTGGTACTGAACTGTTATCAGCCGAAAATGTAAAACTTTCTATTGCCACACTTTGCATAGCCAGCAGGTAAATAAAACAACATATTACTTCCTGTTTCAAACTCTTCGTTTTATTTTTGGTGTCAATGAAGAACCTTGCAGCAGTTTCAATATCCATTCTTATCCTTTTTTATTCCTGTAAAAAAGAATCTTTTATTACAAGCCCCGATGCCCAGGTTACGATCACTGCCGATGAAATAAAGTTTGATACGGTTTTTACCACTACCGGCTCCATCACACGATCATTTAAGATCATAAATGAAAATGATCAAAAGCTGCGTCTTTCATCCATCAAATTAATGGGCAGCAATTCTTATTTCAGAATAAATGCTGATGGCTTTATTGGACCTGAAGTTTCAAATATCGAGATCAATGCAAATGACAGTGTGTATGTTTTTGTTTCTGTAAGCATTGATCAAAGTACAGCCAATCTCCCTTTTATTGTAAGAGATAGCATACAGGTAAATTATAATGGAACCAAAAGGCAAATAAATTTGGAAGCGTGGGGGCAAAATGCTCATTTCTTTCGTAATAAAAAGATTACTGCTGATGAAATATGGAATAATGATCTGCCTTACGTTATTCTCGGTTCATTGACCGTTGATGCCAACAAAAAACTTACGATTAATAAAGGCTGCAGAATTTATGTACATGCAGATGCCCCGCTGCTTATTGATGGTACACTTGAAATAAATGGAGCTAAAGATACGCTTGACCGGGTTTATTTTCAAGGCGCCCGGCTTGATGAACCTTATAATGATTTTCCTGCAAGCTGGCCGGGTATTATTTTCCGGGCCACAAGCAGGGACAACCTTCTCAATTATACAGTGATTAGAAATGCATACCAGGCAATTGTTACCCAGGACCCATCTCCCAATGCGAATCCAAAACTGATCCTGAACCAATGTATAGTTGATAATGCTTATGATGCCGGCATCATTGCTATCAATAGCAGCATAAGAGCAAGAAATTGTTTGGTGAGTAATTGCGGTAAAAATGTAATTCTTGCAAAAGGAGGCGATTATCAATTTACTCATAGCACTGTTGCATCATTTTCTAACAGCTATATTCTTCATCGTGATCCTGTTCTTTTTGTGAGCAATTATATTTTGGTGAATAATGTACCGGTTACAGCAAACCTTACTGCATCATTCCGCAATTGTATTTTCTGGGGACAAGGTGGAACAGTAGATGATGAAGTGATAGTAGCCAAAAGCGGCAATACAATTTTCAATGTAAGTTTCAATGAAAATCTCTGGAAGGTGTTGAATACCCCCGGTAATATCACATCAAGTGGCATCATCAATAACCAGGATCCTTTATTTGACAGTATCAATACATCAAAACGTTTTTACAGCTTCCGCTTAAAAGATAACTCTCCGGCCAAAAACACCGGTTCAAATGCAGGTATAACCATTGATCTGGATGGAAAACCCAGACCCGTGGGTACAGCTCCCGACCTGGGATGCTATGAAAAACAATAGGAAACCCCAAACGACCTAAAAGGGCCTGGCGAACACACAAAAATCAGTTTTTTTGCAACTAGAAATTGACATGCCAATTTTCTGATCAGTTAACTTTTGAACTTTGGGAACGTCTGAAACCTTTGGAACTACTTTTCACTAACTTTGGTTCCTCAAATAAATCAGATCATGAAAACAATCTTAATAGCAATGATAATTTCAATCGCAGTAGGTGGCCCGGGTATTTATGATTTTAAAGTACCGGGATTGGATGGAAATGAAATTGATTTTTCTGCATACAAAGGCAAAAAGATAATGATAGTGAATACCGCTTCTAAATGCGGAAACACACCACAATATGCCGATCTTGAAAAATTATATGAAAAGTATAAAGACAAACTGGTGATCATTGGTTTTCCTGCCAACAATTTTGGTGACCAGGAACCAGGCAGTAATACCGACATACAAGAGTTCTGTAAAAAGAATTATGGTGTAACGTTTCCAATGGCAGAAAAAGTTTCGGTAAAAGGAGATGACATTGCGCCTATTTATAAATGGCTTGTAGAACAATCAAGAGAATTAGCCAAGGCAGAAAAAGGAACTAGTTCAAAAGATCTTGTTTGGAAAAGATATTTACAAAATCCGGTTGACTGGAACTTCACAAAATTCCTGATCGATGAACAAGGAAAACTTGTGGCTGTATTTCATAATAAAGTAAGCCCGATGAGTGAAGAGATAACAAAATATCTGAACTGAAACCAGGATTAAAGGACTATAAAAGTTTCAATGGAAATTTAGATACAGCTGACTGATATTTGCAGTCAGCTTTTTTATCATCAAAATTCTTGCAATCCTGTTAATCTGGATTTATGCAATTCTCCAAGATCATCAATCAACAAGAAGTAAAGCAGCAATTAATTGAGCTGGTTCAGCACAACCGGCTCAGCCATGCTTTGCTTTTTTTGAGTAAAGAAGGAAGTGGAGCTCTTTCTTTAGCATTTGCATTAGCTCAATATATTACTTGCGAAAGAGCAAATCCCAAATCTCAAACCTCAAATTCATTGTTTGGAGAAGAACTCCCGACTCCGAACTCACAACTACCGACTGACAGCTGCAGCATCTGCCCATCCTGCTTAAAAGCCATCCAGCTTATTCATCCCGATATTCATTTCAGCTATCCTGTTGTTACAAAAAAATCCGGCTCGCCGCCATTGAGTGTTGATTATATAACTGAATGGCGGGAGTTCATCAAATCATATCCTTACGGAAATGTGTACGATTGGTTGCAATTCATAGGAGCGGAAAACAAACAGGGAAACATTACTGCCAATGAATGCAATGACATCATCCGTAAACTGAGTCTGAAAAGTTTTGAAAGCGAATACAAAGTCCTTATCATGTGGATGCCGGAATATCTCGGCACCGAAGGAAACAAATTACTTAAGCTGATAGAGGAGCCCCCACCCAATACATTATTCATTTTAGTAGCAGAAAATGAAAGTTTGTTGTTGCCAACAATAATAAGTCGCTGCCAGATGATAAAAATTCCTGCTTTGGAAACAAGTGATATTGAAAAAGCATTGATCGAAAGAGCCAATACCGGCCCTGCAAAAGCAAGACAAATAGCCGCCACAGCCGAAGGAAACTATCGTGAAGCATTACAACTGCTGCAACATGCAGAAGAAGACTGGCAAAGCTTATTAAGAGATTGGCTTAACTCGATCATTAAAACAGGGCCCATTGCGCAAACAAAATGGGTGGAAGAGATCAGCAGGCTTGGGCGGGAAAAGCAAAAACAATTCCTTCGCTACTTCAATCACCTGCTCGAACAATCGATCCGTTCAAAAGTATTGGGAAACAATGCCTGGTTACCCGATAATGAAAAAGATTTTGCTGACCGGCTCAACCGGCTTGCCGACATCAATCAGCAGCAGGCGATGATCGAAGAGCTGGACCGGGCAACCTATTATATAGAACGCAATGCAAACGCTAAAATACTCTTTCATGCCCTCACTATTAAGCTTTATCACATCATTCAGGACAAAATTGTATTTTTGGCAACTTGAGGGAATGATCACTGGTGAGTGGTGAATGTGAGTGGGATTGTGAGATATAATTATTGAGTCAACTTTCTGATCTATATTCAACTATGTTGCGTCGCACACTTCAACACCTGTACATGCTTGAGCAAACATTGAACTGCTCAACAAATGCTGAATAGCATTCTGAACGTACAAGTGAGAGCAATTTGCGTGTCGAAGCAGCAAATTGGAAACAACAGACGAATGAATATAGTAATGCAGCTTGCTTCAAAATTATCTCCTCCTCAATTAATTAATTTTTAATTCATAATTATTCATTTCAATAATGGGTTGCGGCAATTGTGGCACAGGAAAGCCAAACGGATGTAAAAGTAACGGCGGATGCAGTACCGGCGGGTGCAACCGCTTGAATGTGCATGACTGGCTATTGAATATGCCCGTGGCTGATGTGATGGATGAATGTAAAATGATAGAAGTAAGTTTTAATCATGGCAGCCGTAAAGATTTTTATCGCAATACTACTTTACAGCATTTTGAAAAAGGCGACATGATCTGTGTAGAAGGTGTAAGCGGCTTTGACCTTGGTGAGGTTTCATTGACAGGAGAGATCGTTCGACTGCAGATGAAAAAGAAAGGGGTGGAAGAAACCGATCCGGAAATAAAAAAAGTGTTGCGTCGTGCTACTGATCGTGATATTGATACATGGAGACATAGCAAGAGCCGGGAAAAAGAAGCATTGATCCGCAGCCGGGCTATTGCAAAACAACTGAAACTTGAAATGAAAGTGAGTGAAGTGGAGATACAAGCCGATAGCCGCAAAGCCACTTTCTTTTATATAGCTGATGGCAGGGTTGATTTTCGTGAGCTCATCAAAGTGTATGCATCTGAATTTAAATTAAAAGTTGAGATGCGGCAGATAGGCGCAAGACAGGAAAGTGCAAAAGTTGGTGGTATTGGAAGCTGTGGCCGTGAGCTTTGCTGTGCTACCTGGTTAAGTGATTTTAAATCGGTGAATACTACAGCAGCACGTTACCAGAATCTATCGATCAATCAAACAAAGCTGAGTGGCCAATGTGGAAGATTAAAGTGTTGTTTGAATTATGAGCTCGATACTTACCTTGATGCGCTGCAACATTTCCCGGATAATTGCGATACGATACAAGTAGCAAAAGGAACAGCATTGCTGATAAAAAAGGATATTTTCAAAAACCTGATGTGGTATGTATTGCCGGAAAGCAATAAACAATATCCATTAACAATTGAAAGGGTAAGAAAGATAAAGTCATTGAATATACAAGGTGTGATACCTGAAGAATTGGAAGCTGTTGAGATCACATCATCAAAAATAAAAGAGGCGGAGCCGGAGTTTGTAGAGCTGGTTGGTCATATTAGCTTACGTTCATTGGAAAAAACCGAGAAGAAAAGAAAACAAAAACAACAGCAATCGCAGCACAAACAACAAAAACAGCAAAGACCGCAGCAAGCTCCACAATCACAAAAAGGACAGCAACAACAGAATCGTTCTAACCCGGGACAGCAGAGACCTCCGCATCGACCTTTCCAGCCAGGAAAGAAATAGGCTACTTTACATATCTTATATAATGAAAAGAAAAATTTTCCGTCAGTTTCTGAAGGGGCTGTTATTTGTAATTGTTGGTTGGCTATTAACCGCACAATTCATCATGAAATATCGTATTCCTGATAAAAAAGCAAAGCAAAATTTTTTAAAGCATGGTGTTGACCTTTTTACCGATACATTTAATATAAATGACGATGAATTGCATTTCGCTAAAACCGGCAATGATACACTTCCCACATTATTTTTTATTCATGGTTCCCCCGATTCATGGGCGAGATATGAGATGTTCATGCAGGATAAAGATCTTCTTTCAAAATACAGGATGATCGCCATTGATCGTCCGGGTTTTGGTTATAGCCAGTTTGGTAAGGCAAAAAACCTGGCAGAACAATCAAAACTGATCAGCACGTTTGTTAAGTCAATTCAAAATGGTAAACCGATCTATTGCATCGGGCATTCCTTTGGCGGGGCAGTAGTGATAAAATTGCAGGCTGATAATATTGCCTTGTTTGATGGTTTGGTACTACTGGCTGCAGCCGTGGATCCTAAACAAGAAAAACCAGAAAGGTGGCGATATGTTATGAGAATTCCTCCTTTGAACTATTTTTTGCACGGTGCTTTCCGGCCAAGCAACACAGAACTTGTTTACCTTAAAAAAGACCTGGTAGAATTGGATAAAGAATGGGATAAGATCACTTGCCCTGTTTGGATCCTGCATGGAGACAAGGATACTTATGTTCCTGTTGCTAATGTTGAATACGCAAAAAAGAAATTATTAAATGCAAAAACTGTTGAAGTAAAAATTTTACCCGGAGCCGATCATTTTATTACACATGAAAGATATGAGGAAGTGAAAGAGGTGTTGATGAGATTGCCATTATAAATTTCTAATCTGCCTGAAAATTGAAGGGATAATTTCGGGTACAATAGCATTATGGTTTACTCCACTGATAACACTTCTTGATATAGCCAGTCCATTATAATTCCTTTCTTTTATTTTATCATAAAATTCCTTCGAAGAACTCAGGACTTTAT
>FKKE01004553.1_pt2 | contig 17265 bp, 23 predicted proteins | sample 1106331 | NCBI WGS metagenome assembly FKKE01 (sample SAMEA3931202, study PRJEB13176) | freshwater metagenome | biome: Drinking water system; feature: drinking water; material: freshwater | place: China | collected 2013-02-06 | reverse complement strand
CGAGGGACGCCGCGCCTGTCACGCAATCGCTATTAGCCGAGTTCGGCAGCGACGTTGTCGAACGTGGTGTTCAGACCGTCGCCGACCGACGTCACGGCGACGATGATGGCGACGCCGATGAGGGCGGCGATCAGGCCGTATTCAATCGCGGTGGCGCCGTCTTCGTTCTTCAGGAAACGCTTCAACATTGTAATAACTCCGTTTGTCGAGTGCTCTTTCACCGGCCCGGTTAAGCGTCGCACCCGACACCCATACCAGACGCCCGCAGACATTACGGGAGCGGAGTAAATTTTCCGGCGCATGAAGCTGGTTTCAATGTCGTTAACGACGAAACTGTTTCTTGCGGCCTTGCCGCTTTGTCATCGCGCGCGCGTGCTGAAGTTCTTAGCGATCCCGAAACCAATGCAGCGTAGCGACTATAAGGAGAGATAGAGAAGGAAACGCCAATGCGCGTTCTGCGTCCGCTCGCCGCCGCCGCGGCTGCACTGTTTGTACTGGCCGCGCCGGCTTCGGCCCGCGATATTCGCGTCGCGCTCGACCAGGCGTTCCCGATCCGGCTCTCGGAAGCAGCCGAAGGCGTCGCCATCGGCAATCCCTCGATCGCCGGGGTCACCGTGCAGAACGACATGTTCCTGTTCGTGACCGGGCGTTCGTACGGCTCCACCAATCTCGTCGTCGTCGGCCAGAACGGACGCGTACTCTATTCCGGCCGCGTGGTGGTGACGTCGGACGAGACCGACGTCGTCATGGTCACGCGCGGCAACCAAACCGCGCGCCTCGAATGCACGCCGCTCTGCCGCCCGCGTCCCGACATCGGCGACGGCGAGGCTTCCCAATCGGTCAACGAGCAAATTACGGCGCGCGCCGCCACGGCGGCGGCCGGACGCCGTTAAGGCGCGTTTACGCTTTCCTTTGACGGTTTTTCAGCCACTCCGGGCGTAAGGTGTCCGTTCCGGAGGCGGCATGTTTACGCGTGCACTGACACGAATGAGGACGTTGCGCCGCTTCGGCCGCGCCAAACGCGGCTCGGCGGCGGTCGAGTTCGCGCTGGTCATCATGCCGTTCTTCCTGCTGACGTTCGGGCTGGCGGAAGTCGCCATGCTCGGCTTTGCGCAGACCAGCCTCGATTTCGCCTCGTCGCAGGTGGCGCGCCAGATCCGCACCGGGCAAGCGCAGCTGGGCGGCGTCACCGAAGGCGAGATCAAGGCGCAGCTCTGCACCCAGCTCAACAAGTTCATCGTCATGGGCTGCGACGGCAATCTCTTCCTCGATGTCGATCGCTTCGACTCCTTCGTCGACGCCAATAGCGACGACGCCAACCCGATTCAGAACGACCAGTTCACCGGCGCCGGCATGGGCTATGTGCCGGGGGCGCCGTCGGACATCGTGGTGGTGCGCGCCTATTATCGCTGGAAGGTGATCACGCCGCTGTTCGAGCCGATCCTGCAGAACGTCGCAGGCGGCGAACGCATCCTCGTCACCACTTTGCTCTTCCGCAACGAGCCGTATCAATGAAGCTGATCGCGAACCTTCGCCGTTTCGGCGCCGCGCGCCAAGGCTTGGCGGCGCTCGAATTCGCCATCATCGCGCCGCTCTTGATGGTGCCGCTGCTGCTCGGCACCGTCGATCTGATCGACATCATGGGCGCCAACAAGCGCGCGCAGAACGCCGCCGCGTCGCTCGCCGACGTGGTCGCACGCGATACCGAAGTCACCGACGCCGAATTGGCGGGCATGTGGGAAGCGCTGGATCTGTTGATGTTCCCCAACGATCCCGGCGACATGCAGATCCGCATCACCAGCATCAGCATCGAGAACGCCACGACGGCGCGGGTGGTCTGGAGCGAAGGTCACGGCGGCATGTCCGGGCGCACGACAGGCTCGACCGTTGGCGGCATCGACAGCCGGATGATGGTGCCGGGCACCAGCATCATCATGGCGGAATCCACCTACAAGCATTATGCGCCGCTGCGCTTCCTGTTCCCGGGCGAGATCAGCATGACGCACACGGCCTATCGCCGCTCGCGCCTGGTCGATCCGATCGCGCGCGGCTAGCGGAATCGCCTCTTGACGCGCCCGGCCGGCGCGGGACACTCCCGCGATGGAAGATCCGAAAACGCCGGCCGAGGCCGTCGATCGCCTTGAGTTTCTGCACAACCGCGCCGTCACCGCGCTGATCGAAGCCATTCGCCGCTTTGCCGAGCAGGGGACGCCGCCCAGCGCCGAAGAACGCGCGCTGTTCCGCTATCCCGAATTGCGCGTCACCTATCATCCGGGCGCGCCGGCGCCGCGCTTGGCGCGCGCCTACGGCCAGCTGATGTGGCCCGGCGAATACGCGGTCTCGATCGCGCAGCCGAAATATTTCCGCCGTTATCTGATCGAGCAGCTGACATTCCTTGTCGAGGACTACGGCGCTGAGTTGAGCGTGCGCGCCAGCGATACGGAAATTCCGTACTCGTTCGTGCTCGATGCGGCGGGCGCGGCGGCGTTCGAGACGGTGCCGGCGGAAGAATTGGCGCGCTTCTTTCCCAATCCGCGGCTGACGCAAGTTGGCGACGCCGTCGTCGATGGCTTGCACATCAAGCGCCTCGACGGCGCACGACCGCTCGGCCTCTTCGATGCGCCGCGCACCGATTATTCGCTGAAGCGCATCGAGCACTACACCGGCACGCCATGGCAGGATGTGCAGCCGTGGATCCTGTTCACGAACTACCAGCGTTACGTGGACGAATTCGTGCGCTGGGCGGCCGCTGGCGTCACGGACGGGCCGAAAGGCTGGGCGCTATCGTGTCCGGGCCAAGTGCGCATTGACGCGGGAAGCAAGGACGCTGAGCGCCGCGCGCTGGACGCGCCGTGGAGCAAGTATCAGATGCCGGCTTACCATTTGACGACGCCGGACAAGGACGGCGTGACGCTGGTGAACATCGGCGTCGGCCCGTCGAACGCCAAGACCATCACCGATCACCTCGCGGTGTTGCGTCCGCATTGCTGGCTGATGATCGGCCATTGCGGCGGCTTGCGGCACACGCAGCGCATCGGCGATTACGTGTTGGCGCACGCCTATCTGCGCCGCGACAAGATTTTGGACGATCGCGTGCCGCTCGAAGTCCCGATCCCCGCCATCGCCGAAGTGCAGATCGCGCTGCAACAGGCGGCGATGTCGGTCGCCGGCGGCGAGAAGGAGGATCTGCGCCGTCGCTTGCGCACCGGAACGGTGGTTTCCTACGCCGACCGCAACTGGGAGCTGAACTACAATCAGGAGCGGCAGCTGCTCTCGCAGTCGCGCGCCATCGCCGTCGATATGGAAAGCGCGTGCGTCGCCACGCAAGGATTCCGGCTGCGCGTGCCCTATGGCGTGCTGCTTTGCATTTCCGACAAGCCCGCGCATGGCGAAATCAAACTGCCCGGCGTCGCCGACCGTTTCTACGACAGCGCCGTCGGCGCGCATCTGCGCATTGGCCTCGAGACTATCGCGCTCTTGAAGCAGAACCGCGACCGCCTGCATTCGCGCAAATTGCGCGCCCTGGACGAGCCGCCGTTCAGATAGGTTCTAGGTTCTAGGTGTTAGGTTCTAGGGGCGAGCCTTGGCGATAACGAACTATCGTGATCTGGCGGTTTGGTCCAAGGCGATGGCCGTGGCGAAGTCCGTCTACGCTCTCGCCGAACTCATGCCCAAGAAGGAAGAGTATCGCCTGACAGCCCAGATGATCCGGGCGGCCATTTCGGCGCCAGCGAACATCGCCGAGGGGCGGACGCGGGCGACGCGAAAGGATTTTGCACACTTCATCAGCATTGCGCGGGGCTCGGCTGCGGAATTGGAGACCCTGCTGATCTTGGCGATGGATGTGGATTTTCTATCCAGCGACAAGGTGGAGCCTGTTTTGGCGGACGTCGAGGAGGTAGGCCGCATGCTGAATGCGCTGCACGCCAAACTCAAAGTCAGCTAGCACCTAGAACCTAACACCTAGAACCCCGCCCGATGCATGACCGCCTGATCAATTTCGACCGCGTCCTGAACTTCCGCGATTTCGGCGGCTGGGAGACAGGGGATGGCGCACGCGTCGTGCGCGGGGTGCTTTGGCGCTCCGCGGCGTTCAATGACGCCACCGACGCGGACGTAGCCAAGCTCGACGCCATGGGCGTGCGTTTTCTGGTCGATCTACGCCGTCCCGAGGAACGCGCGCATGAGCCCAATCGGTGGCCGGGAGAGAGCGCGCGCGTCATCTGCAGCGACGAAGGCGCCAGCGGCGGACCGTCCTTGCCGCCGCATCTGATCGCGCTGATGCAGAGCGATCTCAGCCCGCAATCGACGCGCGCCTACATGATGAGCCTCTATCGTGAGATTCCGTTCGATCCGCGTCTGATCAAACTCTATCGCGATTGGTTCGCGGAACTGGGTGAGGGCGGCGCCGGCGTCATCCATTGCGCCGCCGGCAAAGACCGCACCGGTATTGGCTGCGCGCTCACTTTGCTTGCGCTCGGCGTCGATGAAGAGGCGGTGTTCGCCGATTACGAATTCACCAACGCCGCTGTCGATCTCGAGAAGCGCTTGCCCCGGATTCAAGAACGCATGGAGGAACGCCTCGCGCGCAAGCTCGATACGGAAGCGCTGCGGCCGATGCTGGGCGTGGAAGTGGACTATCTCCGCGCCGCGCTCGATGCGATCGACGCGCGCTACGGCTCCGCGCTTGCCTACATGGAGCAGGCGCTGGGCGTGGGGGAGGGCGAGCGGGCGCGGCTGCGGGAGAGGCTGGCTGGGTGACTATTCCGCCGCGATGTGGGGAGGTTTCTTCGGGCGGTCAAAACCGCCAGCGAACCAAAACCCGCCAACCGCGACGACGATGGCCCAGACTCCGCCGATCAGGAACTGAAGCAAAGGGGACATTACTCGTTCGCTTCCTCAAACCCGGCGCGCAAGATCGCCTGGGCGACGCCATGAAAGATAGCAACGCCTGCAAGTAACGCCAAGCTGGTCCAACCCCAATCCAGGGCGGGATTGAGCCAGGGCCCGAACGTTGCCCCGATCAGGCACGCGATCGACACGCCATTGAGCACCGAAGCGGCTAATTTGGCGGCTTCCTCGCGATGCTTGGCTGACTTGGAGCGAAACCGGAAACGCAAGCTGCTCACCCCGCTTTCCGCTTCTCCATCATCGCTTCGAAGTTCGCCCAGACGCCTTCGCTGCCGTGCCATTCGCCCTTTGTGGCGGCCTTCGAGTATTCGGTGGCGCGGGCTTCGAAGAAATTGGCGTGCTCGACGCCGTTCAGGATCGCCGTCAGCCATGGGATCGGGTGCTCGGTGACGCCGTAGATTTTCGGCAGCCCGAGCTGGCCCAGGCGCCAATCGGCGATGTAGCGGATGTATTGCTTGATGTCGTCGGCGGTCATGCCCTGCACCGGGCCCATCTCGAAGGCGAGATCGATGAACTTGTCTTCCATCGACACGACCGTGCGGCAGCATTCGGCGATGTCGGCCTTCACGTCGTCGGTGAGGGCGCCGGTTTCTTTCGCGTAGGCATGGAAGAGCTTGATCATGCCTTCGCAGTGCAGGCTCTCGTCGCGCACCGACCAGGTCACGATCTGACCCATGCCCTTCATCTTGTTGAAGCGCGGGAAGTTCATCAGCATCGCGAACGAGGCGAAGAGTTGAAGCCCCTCGGTGAAGGCGCCGAACATCGCCAGCGTGCGCAGAATGTCGGCGTCGCTCTCGACCCCGAACTTGCCCATGTAGTCGTGCTTATCGCGCATCGCCTGGTAATCGTAGAAGGCGGCGAACTCCGCTTCCGGCATGCCGATGGTTTCGAGCAGCAGCGCGTAGGCGGCGACGTGAATGGTCTCGATGTTGGAGAACGAGGCCAACATCATCTTCACTTCGGTTGGTTTGAAGACGCGCGAATAGCGCTCCATGTAATTGTCGTTCACCTCGACGTCGGACTGGGTGAAGAAGCGGAAAATCTGCGTCAGCAGATTGCGCTCCTGATCGGTGAGCTTGGAGGCCCAGTCCTTCACGTCCTCGCCGAGCGGGACTTCCTCCGGCATCCAGTGAACCTGCTGCTGGCGGCGCCAGAATTCATAGGCCCAGGGATAGCGGAACGGCTTGTAGCCGATCGACGGCGTGCGTAGCCCCGGCTTCTTGCCCCCGTTGTCGACAGCCATCCGCGAAACTCCCTTCGAAGCCGAAACGTAACCCTAGATATAGGGATTGAGCGGTCAAGCGACCACCATATCTGGCGTAGTTGGGACCGAGTCTCGTTTAAGATTGGTTACCGGCCCCGAGGGGCGACGATGGAGCGATTCAGGCGTGCGGTAAGCGCCTTTGCCTGTCGGGACTGTGAGTAAAATCACATTGTGGATAACTGGGGCGCCTCCTAGGGTCGGACTGCGCGGCCGCGCGGGTAGGGGGACATAAAGCCATGAAAAATTGGGCTGCTTTGGCGCTCAGCGGAATGCTGTGCGCATGCGCGACGATCCAAAGCGAGAGCCGCACGACCGCCCATGAAGGCGTCGCCTACCGCCCGCCGATGCGGTTCGTACGGGTGACCGCGGTGCGCGCCCAGGTGGCGCCGGCACAGGCCCGGGCGGCGCTCAATGAGGCGCGAACCGCCTACCTTGCCGAGATTGTCCGGGCTGCGCCGATCGAGGCGGAGCGGAACCGGCTCGTAGCCGAAGCGACCGCTGCGCGCACGCTGGCGGATAGGGCTGGTCCGGCAGTGAGGCCGGCGTTGGAGGAAGCCGCACAATTAGCTCGCGCTCACGCCGATGTCGCGTCGGACCGCCATAGCGCGGCGCAGCGCGTGGTCACAGAAAAACGCACCGCCTACGAGACGGCCCTCGCAAACGCGGAGAACGCCGCCCAACCCGGCTGGGGAGAGACCATTACGCTCACGCTCGGCGAGCCCTTCGGCGACCCGCGTCATCGCTTCGTCGCTCGTCTGCAAGATAGTGCGTTCCGCGGCGTGGCCGGCGCCATTCATGCGCCGAACGGGTTGCTGCAATCGTCCAATGTCACCACAGCCGGCGGCGTCGAAGCGACGCTCGTCGGCATCGCGCAATCGATCGTCGGTCTACAAAGCCGGCCGATCCGCGCCGCCGCTGCCGCCCGCCAGGGCGCCGGCGCCGCGGCGCCAGCCTGCGAAGCGGATGGCGACCTCACCGCAGCGCAAACGCTGATGCTGGGCCCTGCGACCTACACGCGTGACTTCGATCCGACCGATGCGACGCAAGTGAATCAAGTCAATCAAGCGTTGTGCAACCTGGGTTTCTCCTACCGGGTGAGGCCGGAAGTTCCCAACGCTGCGAGCGCGCCCGGCCAACCGCTGACATGGTCGGCCGTTTCGACTGGAACGACGTTCGCGGACACAGCCTCGCCGTGCACGCCCGAGTGCGGTGGCTTGGTTTATCGTCAGGACGAGCCGGTTCGGATCGATGTGCGCAAGATCGACACGACCACGGTTGCCGACCCCGGCTACGTGGCGCGCACGTTCATCGCCAACATTCCCAACGCTTCGCCGCTCTACGTGTTGCCATATGGCGACGCCTTTTTCGTCACCCGCCGCGATGATGTCGCGTTCTCGAACGGTTCGCTCGTCTCCTTGACCTACGATCATCCGAGCGAAGCGGCCATCGCCGCCGGGGCGCCGTTCCGAATCGTAAATGCGGCGGCCGCAGCAGCTTCGCAACTTGTTCAGCTTCGGCTCAATCTCACGAACCAGCGCCAGCAATTGGCGAATGCCGAGGGTGCGCCGGGCACGTCGGAAGTGGCGCAACTTGAGAACCAGGTGCGCATACTGCAACTGCGCCAGCAGATCGCGCAGCTGGAAGCGCAGGTTGCCGCGGCGGAGGCGGCTGCGCCTCCCGAGTGAACCGAGGCGCCGGATGTTTTCCGGGCGCGTCGCCCTACAGCAGCCGCTGAGCCTCGGCTTCGCAGCGATAGGGCAGGCTGGGCTCGCGGCAGAAATCGGGCCAGTGGCCGCTCAAGCGCCAATAGCCCAGGAGGCCGATGTCCTTCATCAGCGGCATGAACCGGCGGTCGGTGCGCATGCTTCGCGTCGCCGCCGCGAACAGCGCCTCTTCGCCGCCGCCTTGGCCGTCGACGAAGTGATCGCGGGCAAGCGCGAAGGCGTCGTCGAGCGCGCCCAGCTGCGACAGCAGCATCAGCCCGTGACCCGCCGGCAGATCGCCGCTGCGGCTGCAGTTCAACACGCGCCCGAGCCCCAGCGCGCGCGCCGGCGATTGCGGCGCGCTGCGCGCGGCGAGCAGAGCGTCGCGCCAACACTGGCGGGCGCGCGTGGAGCGCACTTGCGAATCCGGCGCCTCGAGCAGAGCCGAAGCGTCGCCCGCGGCGCTGCTCCAGAACGCCAGCCGGAATCGGAGCGGCCACAGATTAGGCGCGTCCGGCCAGGCGCGCATTTGCGTATCGACAAGGTCGCGCGCAGCGTCGACGTCGCCGCGGTCGAGCAGCGCGCCGGCGACCGCGTAGCGCCGATCCAGAGAAAGCGGATCGAGCGTGCTGGCGTTGCGCGCCCGCGCCAAGCCGTCGTCGGAGCGGCCGACGTCAAGCAGGAAGGCGGCGTAGCGCGCATTGAGATCGACGTTACGCTCGTCGTGGCTCAAACCGCGCTGCAGCACGCCTTCGCGGGCGTCCCAGCTGCGCCGGCGCTCGATCATGTCGAGCGCAACATAGGCGTCTCCGAGTGTGCGATCGCGGCGGAGCGCGCGCTCGGCCGTTTCGCGCGCCTCGGCGCGCAGCTGTTCGCGCATCGGCTCGCTTGCCGCTTCGCGGGCGCGCGCATGCGCCGCCGCCAGCATCGCTTGCGCAAACGCCAAGTTCGGCGCGCGCGCCGCCGCCTGCGCCAACAATTCACGCGTGTCGAACAGACGATCCACATCCCGCGCTTGACCGCAGGCGGTGAACAGCAGCGCCAACGTTGCGTCGTCAGGCGCATCGCCGCGTGCGTCCGCGGCGCGCAAGCCGCACGCCAGCACGTCGGCGCTGGCGATGGCGGCGCGATGGCGCAGCGCGGGAAGATCGTCGAGCGCGCCCTCGAAGGTCTGCGACCACAGCGCCGTGCGGTCGGCGGTGCGCGTCAGGTTCATCGCGACTCGAACCAGCGCTGCGCTGCGCTCCACCGATCCATCCAGCGCGTAGGGCGCGCCGGCGCGCCGCGCATGCTCCAATTGGTGTTCGCGCGGTTCGCTGGACGCCGACGCACGCGCGATCGGGTTCAGCCGTTGGGCATCGGCCTGAAGCGTGATGTCTTCGGCGATGGCGTTGGCGAGACCTTGCAGCGCATCTTCGTTCGGAGCGGTCAGCGGCAGCACTGCGGCGCGATGCGGTTGATCCGTCGCGAGCAACGGCCAGGCAATGAGCGCGACGAGCGCGAGCGCCGACAGCGCCGCCGCGCCGGCAATGAGCAGGCGCTTGCGATGCTCTTGCGGGTCGGCGTCGTCAGCGGTCAGTTCGTAGCTGCGGATGGCCTCGCCGGTTTTCTCGAGCTTCACCGAGCCCTTGGCTTTGAGACGCCGCGCCAGCGGCCCGCGCAAGGCTTGCCGCACTGCGTCCGACACCATGACCCCGCCTGGCTTGGCCTGGAGTTGCAACCGCGCCGCGACGGTGACGCCGTCGCCAAGCAGATCGCCGCTCGGCAGTTGCGAGACTTCGCCCAAATGCACGCCGACGCGGATGGGCGGGTCGGGATTGGCGGCGAGTTCTGCTGCGGTGTGCACGGCGGTGGCGATGTTGGGAAATTCCAGCATCACCGCGTCGCCGGAGGTGTTGAACACGCGCCCGCCATGAGCAGCGGCGGCTTGGGCGACGCGCTCCATCAAGCGGGCGACGGCAGCGGTGGCCGCCGCTTCGTTAGCGGCCGCCAGCTTTGAGAAGCCGTCAACGTCAATGGCGACGATAGTGGCTAGTCTTGCGCTCACACCTCACCCCCAGAGGAGCGGGCAGCATGCCGGGGCGGGGGCGCTCGGTCCAGCCTTGAGAAGGCTTACCGGCGCATCGTCACGGTGACGCCGGCGAAGCTTTCATCTTGGTTGAAGCTCTGGGTGCCGACCGTGGTCGAGGCTTCGCGCTCGACATAAGCGAGCGAGGCTTGCACGCCGCTGTTTTCGTAGGTCACGCCGACCGACATGTCGCCGACCTGAACCTGATCCTGCACCGCGAGAGATCCGCCGCGGCCGCCGAATTCGCTGCGCTGGCCAGGCTGCCACGTCAGGGCCTCGTCGTCGGATGCAACGAACACGTATGTCGAGGCGCCGCGGTCGCGGCCATCGCGCTCTTCGACGAGGCCGCTGCCGATGCGAATTTCGGAGCCTTGGCCCCGGCGGGTGACGTTGCCGTCGCCGCCCGATCCGAGCGAGGCGCGCTGTGCAAACGATACATCCAGATCGCCGTCGCCGGCGGCGAACTCGACTTCGAGCCGGCGAGGGCCTTCGCGACTATCCTGTGCGATGGCTGCCGGCGGCGCAAAGCGCTCAGCCACGTTGGCGCGCATGGTTGCCGAGGAGCGGCGAAGCGCGGCGGCGGGATCGGTGAGGGCGATATCGCCGACAGCGTGCTGATCGGATTGTTCGGCGGGCGCTTCTTGCGCGGCAGCAACAGAAAAGCTGAGCAGCGCTGCCGAGAGCGCCGCGCCGGCGAGCATCGCCGTCCGGGGTCTTGTCGTTCCACCCATTACAGCCTCGTGTCTCTTTCCGAAGCAGCAATGCATATTGGCTGCCACACTTAGCTCGGCCTGTTAAGCCCCAGCGTTAAGCGGCGGCGAGGAAAACCTCGCCGCCGTACGTTCACCGACGCATCGTTAAGGTTAGGCCGGCGAAAGCCTCGTCTTGTTTGAAGTGCTGGTTGCCGCTGGTGACGCTGAACTCACGTTCGACATAGGCCAGCGACGCCTGCACGCCATACCGCTCGTAGGTGATGCCGATCTGCAGGTCGCCGATTTCGACCTGATCCTGGAGCGCAAAGGACGAGCCGGAGCCGCCGAACTCGTTGCGCACGCCCGGCCGCCAGACCAGAGCCTCATCTTCGGAGGCGGCGAAGAAGTACCAAGCCGGCTCGGACGAGGGGCCGTTGTCACGCTCCATGCCGCGTAGGCCGCGGCCCAGCCGCAGTTCCGAAGCGCGGCTTTGGCGCGAAACGTCGCCCTGGCTGTCGAATCCGACGCCGCCGCGCTGAGCGATCGACACATCGAGACCCGACATTCGCGTCGCCAATTGCACCTCGTAGTCGTGATTTGTGTTGCCGGCGCGCGCGCCTGGTTCGGCCGGGCCAAGGTTCGCGAAGCGCGATGCTTGACCATCACCGATTCCAAGTTCGAAGCGATTTGAGAAGATTTGCGAGGGGTCGACGAGATCTACTCCGTCGACTGCGAAATTACTTGGCGCTACCGCATCTTCGGCGGTTGCGATGTTTGCTGCCAAACTTACGAACCCGACCAAACCAACGACCACGAGCCTACGAATGAGCATCGCGATCTACCTCCCATGTGCATGAGGATCGCGTAAGTAAGGTTACCGAAGTGCTAAGTTTTTGCGCCGCCGCAACGCAGATGCATGGCAGTTTGCGGGTGCGAAGACCGAAATTGCTAAGAGTTTGTTGGCTCTGTCTGCGCTGCTGACGGTGCGAGCGTGCGCTGCATCACGATCACATCTAACAGCCGTCCGAACTTCTCGCCGACCTCGGTGAGTGTTCCGACGTGCCGAAAGCCAAGTTTTTTGTGCAGGCCGATCGACGCAGCGTTGGCGCTGTCGCCGATGAAGGCGAGCGCTTCGCGGACGCCATCGGCGCGGAGACCGACCAGCACTTCCGCCAAAGCCACGGAGCCGGCGCCGCGGCGAAGGCTGGTCGGCGCCGCGTAGACCGAGACCTCGAAGGTTTTTTCGTAGGCGGCGCGCTCGCGGTACTGAGCCGCGTAGGCGAAAGCCAAGACCCGGCTCACATCCTCGGGCGGCGAAGCCACCATGAACGGCCAGCCGCGCCCCACCACCTTGCTCCAGCGCGCGGTCATCTCATCGAGCGAGGGCGGCTCGATCTCGAACGTGCCCGTGCCGGTGAGCACGTGATGGGCGTAGATCAGCTGCACGAATTGCAGGTCCTGCTGGAAGCAGGGGCGAGCGATGAGTCGGGGGTGTTTGGCAGCCACGATTCATCCCGGGTGGCGCGGTTTGCCCGGGCCGGTCAAGGGCTGGAGGTATTAAAATACCACCTGCGGCGTCGTGTGTCGTTCACCGGACGCCAACCGGCTTCGATTAGTATCGACTGCGGAATGTCTGGATTCGCAAACATCGGTCCGGCCAGGGCGCTATGTCTTGGGCTGGCGGGGGCGGCTTTGGCCGCCTGCGCCTCGACGCCCGCGCCGATCATGGCCGGCGGGCGGCCTAGCGCCGTGGAGCGGGACTTCGACGGCGACGACGCGCGCGTCGTCGATTACGGGGCCAACCTCCAATGCGTGCCGTTCGCACGGCAGGCCTCAGGCGTGCAGATTTTCGGTGATGCGAACTCCTGGTGGCGGCAAGCGGCGGGGCGTTACCCGCGCTCGAATTCGCCCGCTTATGGCTCGGTGTTTGTGCTTAACGGCTACAACAATCCGGGCCGCGGCCATGTCGCCGTGGTTACCCACATCGATTCGAGCCGTCTCATTCGCGTCGATCACGCCAACTGGCTGAATGGCGGCGAGATCAGCCGCGGCGTGCCGGTGCTCGATGTCTCGCCGAACAACGATTGGAGCGAGGTGCGGGTCTGGCATATTCCCGGCGGCCATTGGGGCGGGCGGGTCTACCAGGCGGAAGGGTTCATTCACCCGTTCCAGCTGCAAGCCGCAATGAGTTAACGGCGGTTCGCAAGTCTAGCGCCCAGAACAGATCGGTTTGGCGTTAACCTCTATTACCGCTGATCTGGAACAACATCTAGTTTTCGCAGATGTTGTTTACCATAGACAACCTCACCTTTCTGGAAGTTCAGCTTGGGGTTTAGGTTTTTCTTAACTCCGCCTGGGCGTTTCTATGTCCCAGTTTGGGGCAAAAGCCCGCCTGGGCTCGATCAGGGCATGTTTGATTCCCGCGCGCTTCTCCTCGCGGCTGCGACGGCTGCCGGCTTCGCCGGTCTTCCGTCTGACGCCGATGCGCTGACGCCGTTGTCGCTCGATCTCGCGATCGACCCAACCGTCACCGAGGGCCCGTCTGAACACGCGACGATGGCGCCGAGCGCTTTCGAACGCGCTCCGGATTTGGCGTACGAGCCGATTGCGCGCGTCACCAATGGCCGCGCCCGCTTGCAGTGCGTGCCGTTTGCCCGCCGCGAATCCGGCGTTGAAATCTACGGCAACGCTAACACGTGGTGGCGTCAAGCCGCTGGGCGCTACGAAACCGCTCAGGCGCCCAGCGAAGGCGCCGTCATGGTGCTGCATGGCTATCAGACCGGCGCGCGCGGCCACGTCGCGGTGGTGAAGGAAGAGGTGTCGTCGCGCCTCATCATCGTCGATCACGCCAATTGGCTGAACGGCGGCGAGATTACCCGCGACGTGCCGGTCATGGATGTGTCGGAAGCCGGCGATTGGTCGGAAATCCGGGTTTGGAACGTGCCGGGGCGCCACTGGGGCGGGCGCACCTATCGCGTCCAGGGCTTCATCCTCAATATGCTGACGGAAGCAGCGCGGGCGCGCGCGGTTCAGGAAGCGGCGCTGCGCCACGAAACCGGCGCAGGCGCCACGCCCGTCGGCTAACCGGCCCACTCACGGAATTTCGCCCGTTCACATCCCCCGCCCAGGCGGGCTAGCTTCGCTTGACGTCGAGCGGACCGCCGATGCGGGAGGGGACAAGGATGGCGAACAACGGAGCGCCGGCTGCGGGCGCGGAGCCTGCGCGCAAAGCAAAAAAATCGAAAGCCAAATCGCGCGGCGGCATCCCGCTGTTCAGGTGGATCACCCGCAACTGGGTATGGGACACCTTCATCTTGCTCTGCATCGTCGCCAACGCGGCGATCCTCGGCTACGACGCGCATTACGGCGAGACCAATCAGTACCACGCTCTGATCGAGCAGTGGAACATGTACTTCCTCTTCATCTTCACCGGCGAACTCGTGCTCGAGTTCCTGGCGCAGGGTCCGCGCAAATATTTCTCCAGCGGCTGGAACATTTTTGACGTGCTCGTCGTCGGCTTAAGCTACATCGCCGTGAGCCCGGCGATCTCGGCGTTGCGGACGCTGCGCGTGGTGCGCGTGTTCCGGCTGGTCAGCGCCGTGCCGCAAATGCGGCGCGTGGTCGAAGCTTTGTTCGGCGCGATGCCTGGGATCATGGCGTCGTTCGCGATCCTGGCGGTGGTTTTCTACATCGGCGCTGTGATGGGAACGACCTTGTTCCATAGCGATCCGGGTTTCAGCGATCTCGGCCAAGCTTTGCTTTCGCTTTTTGCACTGTCGCAATTCGACGGCTGGGGCGACACCATCGCGCGCCTGCAAAGCCAGAATCCCTATGCGTGGGTCTACGTCATCGGCTTCACCATCATCGCGGCGTTCGCGGTGCTCAATCTCTTCATCGGCGTGATCGTCGAGGCGGTGCAGGCCGCGCCGCAGGAGGAGATCAAGGAAGAGCTGGAAGACGTTCAGGAGGACGTCGAAGAGATCCAAGTCGCGCAAGAGGACGCGGCTGTCGTGCAGCAGCGTATTCTCGAAGAAGTGCGGGCGCTGCGGACGGAGCTCGCGGCGCTGCGCGGGGCCGGCAATCCGACAAGCGGCTAACGTCGCACCGGGGTAGCGCGGCGGCATCGCATCGGCAAGAATGCGCCCATGTCCGTCTGGTCCCGAATTGTCGAACTCGCGGCGCGCGCCTTCGATCCGGAGGCCGAACCGCCCGAGTTTGGCGAGGAGTGCGCCCCGCGCCCGAACGATGTCGGCTTCACCGCCGCCGTGATCGGCCTCGCCGCCAAAATGGCGAAGGCCGATGGCGTCACCAGCGAGGTCGAGATGGCGGCTGCGGCGCAGGTGTTCCGTCCGCCGCCAGGCGAAGAGGAACATTTCCGCCGCGCCTTCATGCTGGCGCAGCAGACGGTTTTGGGATTTGAATCCTACGCGCGCCAAATCGGCCGCAAGTACCGGGCGCGGCCCTGCCTGCTTGAGGATGTGCTCGACGGGCTCTTCCACATCGCCGGCGCCGACGGCGGAGTAACCCAAGCCGAGATCGACTACCTTGCCGAAGTCGCCAGCCATTTCGGCTTCAGCGACATGGAGTTCCGCCGCATCAAGGCGACCAATTTGGGTCCGGAGGCGGGCGATCCTTACGCCGTGCTGGGGTTGTTGCCGGGCGCGACCATGGAGGAGGTTCGTCTAGCGTGGCGGCGCATGGCGGCCGAAAATCACCCTGACCGCATGCTCCAGCGCGGCGCGCCGCCTGAATTTGTGGAAATCGCCCGCGACAAGACCGCGGCCATCAACGCCGCTTACGCCAAGATACGCGAAGAACTCAGCGTTGGCGCGAAATGAGCGTCAAACGGGCGCCGCATTGATCGGCGAGCCTTCCGCTCCATATTGATGCGACAGGAGAGCAGTTCGCCAATGACCGCTAACGCCGCCGACTTTGGTTCCGCCGCTTTGGGCGCTTTCGCGCGCGCGGCCGGCTTCCTGGCGCTGGCGATCGGCGCGGCGCTGGCGCTGATGTTTGCGTTTGCGGCGGCGCTTGTGGTTGGCGTGATGATCGCGGGCGCCGCGCTCGCCATGCGCCTCTGGCCGCGCCGGCGCACGGGCGCGGCTGGCCCCGAAGTGCTCGACGCGCACCGCACGCCGCAGGGCTGGGTCGTCGAGACCGCGGCGCGGCCCAAGTAGCGTCCAGCCGACTTTGCCGGCAAGATGCCGGCCTCGATGATTCAAACCATTCAGCGCCCCTCGCCCAATTTCGACGCGCGCACGCGCGCCATCGATCTTGTGGTGCTGCACTATACTGGCATGCAGAACGCCGAGGTCGCGCTTGCGCGCCTCACCGATCCGGCGCCGATCGCCGGCAAGTACCCAGGACCCTGGCAGCGCACCGATATCGATCCGAACACGCCGCTGGCGCGCGTCAGCGCGCACTATGTCGTCGATGAAGCGGGCGCGATCTATGCGCTGGTGCCTGAAACGGAGCGGGCTTGGCACGCCGGCGTCTCCAGCTGGGAAGGCGAGGGCGACGTCAATGCGCGCGCGATCGGCATCGAGATCGTCAATGGCGGCCACGATTTCGGTTTGCCGGATTTTCCCGATACGCAGATCGATGCGGTGATCGCATTGCTGAAGGACATCTTCACGCGCTGGCCGCAACTCGACGCTGCGCGCGTCGTCGGCCATTCCGACGTGGCCCCGGGTCGCAAACGCGATCCGGGGGAGAAGTTTCCATGGCAGCGCTTGGCGGACGCGGGTGTTGCGGAAGCGCGATAGGCGGTCCGTCCGATGACGAGCCAGCGCGGCCTCGCATGGAAGCGGCTATGGGCGCCCTGTAGCAGCGCACGTGCTTGTTGTGTTAGTCTTTCCCCATGGCGGAACCCCGCATTATCGTTGACCCCAATATTCTCGCCGGCAAGCCGGTCATCAGGGGAACGCGGCTGGCGGTCGATTTCATAGTCGGGCTGCTTGCGGACGGATGGACCCAAGCCGAAATCGAGCGCCAATATCCCGGCGTGACGACAGAAGACATCGCGGCTTGCCTTGCCTACGCCCGGGATGTTCTCGGTGCTGAGCGTGTCTACGTCCTGGACTGACATGCGGTTTCTTGCCAATGAGAACGTGCCGCTGGAGGCCGTCCAAGCGCTGCGAAAGTCGGGATTTGACGTTGCGTGGGTCAGGCAGAGCGCGCCGGGCATGATCGATCCGGAGGTGCTTGCTTGGGCGGTGCGCGAGCAGCGCGTGCTGCTGACGTTCGACAAGGATTTTGGCGAACTGGGCGTTTCAAGCGGGTCTGCCGGCCGCTTGCGGCGTCGTTCTGTTTCGGATTCCGATGCCGCGCGCTGAGGCCGCAGGCTTAACGCTCGCGCAGCTCGTAACCGCCCGAAGCGACTGGGCAGGGCATTTTTCGGTGATTGAGCCGGGGCGCGTGCGGATGCGCGCGCTGCCTGCCGTTTGAGCATGAACCGGCCTGTTCACGGAAAGGATCAGCGTCTACATTGCGCTCGCCAGTCGGCCGGACGGCCGCCCCGCCTGTATTGCGGCTCAGCCATTGAGCGCGCTTCGAGAGAGGAGCCGCAATACTGGCGGGGAGGAAAGTCCGGGCTCCACGCGGATACGGCGGCGGGTAACGCCCGCC
>FKKE01000095.1_pt1 | contig 17266 bp, 17 predicted proteins | sample 1106331 | NCBI WGS metagenome assembly FKKE01 (sample SAMEA3931202, study PRJEB13176) | freshwater metagenome | biome: Drinking water system; feature: drinking water; material: freshwater | place: China | collected 2013-02-06 | reverse complement strand
GCCATTCCATCGCCCGTCGCGTTGGGCGGATTCGTCGTCCGGGCAAAAATTTGGCCGGCGCCACCGGTCGACAGCACGACCGCTTGTGCGGGAATGGCGAATTGTTCGCCGGAGTTTTCGTCGAGGACCACCGCTCCGCAACAGCGCCCCCCCTCGACGACCAGATCGACCGTAAAGTGATAGTCCAAGCAGGCGATTCGCTGTTGTCGAACCGCCCGCGCCATGAGCGCTCGCACCATCTCATTTCCCGTCGCGTCACCTCGTGCGCGAAGAATGCGGCTACGGCTATGCGCGGCTTCCCGTGCAAACGCGAATTTCCCCCCGGTCTTGTCGAACTGTGCCCCCCATTGGATGAGCTCCTGAATGCGATCCGGACCTTCTTCCACAAGAACGCGCACCGCTTCTCGGCGACACAGCCCATGGCCCGCCTTCACCGTATCCGTCAAGTGGATGGAGACGTCATCTTCTTCGCTCAGCGCGACCGCAACACCGCCTTGTGCAAAAATTGAATTGCTCTGGAGAGGATGCCCTTTGGTGAGCATGATCACTCGCCCGACCCGACAAAGCTCCAACGCGGCACGAAGCCCGGCCACTCCGCTCCCGATGACGAGGAAATCTGCTTCCGGCACGGATCGCGGCATGGTTTATCGTGGTGAAGAGGAAGGCTCTGCCAGCATCAGTTTGCTTTTCATGCCGAAGGGCAGATCGCCCTGCGCGCTGCGCAGGAGCATCGGGCGTGTCCCGACCCATTGCAATCGGGCATGGCCGCGCTGACGTGTGCCCGTATCATTGGCGTCTTTTTTCCAGATCCCCTGCCAATTGACCAGCACATCAAGGTCATCCTTTGCCAACATGACCCGTTCGATCCTGAATTCGAGTGTAATCGCATGGAAGGCGTCAAAATCTATCTCCGCGTAACGTTGCAGCTCTTCCATCTGATCAGGCGGGGACAGCATCGACCGAAATCCCGCCCGATCCTTTCGCTCATACGCGCTTCGGAGAGATTCCAAGGCCTGGTCAAGGCGAAGCAACCGCTCATGCTCGGCGGGGTACTGAATGGTTTTCGATGGACAGCCTGCGACAAGAAACGCCAGCAAGAGAAGCCACGCCGTGCACAGGGTCGGTGAAAGACAGGCTCGCCGTGCAAACATAGGATGGCAGTATACCACAGGGGAAAAGCGTGCTGTGAGCTTGCATTTTCCCTGAAAAGCTTTTAGACTCCCCCTTCTTTGGAGATACGAAGCATGTCAAGCGTCTTGAAGAAACGCCGAAAGAAAATGCGCAAGCACAAATACAAGAAGCTGCGCCAACGTCAAAAGTTCCTTCGCCGGAAAAGCTAGGCTCAGCCTGCGCAGCGGGAGGAGAAGGCCGTGTCCGAGGGCAAGGGCAAGAAAGTTCGCATCCGCGTACGGACAATCAGTTGTACCTACGTGGGAGACTTCCTGGTACCCCCGATGCGGCATCGTGTGTCCGACGCGATCAACGAAGAAGCACGGCTGTTCATTAGCCTCACCGACGTGGTCATCAACGAGAAGGACCAGGCGGATTACGTCGCGGTCAACAAGAACCTGATCGAGTCCATCGTTCAGATCTAACCTCGTCCATCCACCCGTCTCCCGTCGCCCTAAGATCGTGTGAGAGAGGCGTGGACCAACCGCTTCCTGTCACCATCGACCGAACTATCTGACTCACCATGGTGATCTTCAAGCGATTTCTGCCCTTCGTTCGGCCTCACTTACCACGCCTGTTGCTGGCCGGGCTCTTAGTGGCCGGAGTTGCACTGATCAACCTCACCTTGGTGAGGCTGGCCGGTACGCTCTGGGATATCATCACCGTTCAGCATGATGCCGACAGGATGACGCGCTCCATCGGGCTGTTCCTCGGTCTGGTGATTCTCCAGGGACTCTGCTCGATGGGCCATAGTTATCTTACTGCCTGGGTCTCCCAGACCGTCGTGGCTGATTTTCGCAAACATCTCTTCAGTCACATGCAAATGCTCAGCGTCAGCTTTTTCGCTCGACGACGCACGGGAGAGTTACTTTCCCGGTTGATGTCCGATGTCACCGTCATTCAATCCCTCGTCACGGAGACCCCCATCGACGGAATCAAGCAACTCGTGACTTTCGTCGGCGGCATTACGTTCCTTCTCCTGATGAACTGGCGGCTTTGCCTGCTGATTCTCATCCTGCTCCCGCTGCTGGTGATCGTTTCAAAAATATTCGGCCGGCGGCTGAAATCCCTGTCAACTTCGATTCAAGACCACACCGCCGCGCTCAGCACCCTGACCGAAGAAGTTATTTCCGGCATTCGCATCGTCAAATCCTTCGTCCAGACACGGCGGGAACAGACCCGTTTTGCCGATCAGGTCGAGCAGACGCTGCGTTTGACGCTCCGTCGGGCCGGCATCATGGCTGTCTTCATTCCCGTCATCAGTCTCCTGACCTTCTCATCGGCCACCGCCGTCCTGTGGTACGGAGGCCGCCAGGTCATCGACGGCGTGGTCACGCCGGGTGATCTCTTCGCCTTCGTGTTGTTTGCCGGCATCCTGATCGGTCCCTTCAGCTCGGCGGCCAAGATCTTTACCCAGATCAAGGAAGCGCAGGGGGCAACCCAGCGGGTCTTCGAGATCCTGGACGCCAAGCCCGATATTGACGATCGACCAACCGCGCAAGCGCTCGGAACAATCGCAGGCCATATCCGGATGGAAAACGTCACCTTCAGCTATGACAGCCGCCACCCCGTGCTGACTCGCCTGTCATTCGAAGCCAAGCCAGGCGAATTGGTGGCTTTCGTCGGACCGACCGGGGCCGGAAAGACCACCGTGATCAATCTGCTGCATCGGTTCTATGATCCCATAGAAGGATATCTGACCATCGACGGCCGTGATCTGCGGGACGTGACGCTGGACAGTTGGTACCGACAGATCGCACTGGTCCCGCAAGAAACTATCTTGTTCGGAGGTACCATCCTCGACAACATTCGCTATGGAAATAGAGAAGCCAACGAAGCCACTGTGATAGAGGCAAGCCAAGCGGCCCACGCACATGCTTTCATCACCGGCTTGCCGGACGGGTACCAAACCGTGGTGGGCGAGAAAGGAGTCAACCTGTCGGGTGGTCAACGCCAGCGAATCGCGATCGCTCGGGCCATTCTGAAGAATCCTCGCATTCTCTTGCTCGATGAGGCCACGTCATCGCTCGATACTGAATCGGAACGGCTGGTACAGGAAGCCCTCCAACGCCTCATGGAGGGCCGCACGACCTTCGTCGTCGCCCACCGTTTGTCGACCATCCAACGCGCCGACCGAATTCTGGTCTTGGATAAGGGACAGTTGGTGGAAGAAGGCACGCATGCGCAATTGATGGAACGCAAGGGACTGTACCACTACCTCTACACCATCCGGCTCAACGAGCCGACCGCCTGAAGAATCGCCCCAGCCTTCTCCCGGACGACAGCCTTGTGGCACTTGTGACACACTCAACTTGAATGGCTGACCCTCCCCCAACACAACTTCGACGCACGGTATAATCACCGTGCCATGTCCAGCTTTCACCGCTATGGGATCTTCCTCCTGCTGGCTTGTTCACCTTGGACGGCCATGGCACAGGCCACGGAGATGGGCACCGAGGTAACCGTGTGGGTTGAATCAGGCTTCGCTGTCGCGAACAGCCAGTTCAGTGGCCGGAGGGAAATGCCGTTGGGCACACATGAAGTGGTGCTCAGCTCGGGTGCAAGCGGACTCAACGGCATCGTGGTGACGTCTCGTCGCCTCTTAGGGTTTTCCAGCCGTGCTCTGACATGGACCAAGATAGAATTGGGCGTGAACGAGAAAGTCCTCGAACGGAAGATCCTGCCCACCTTCACCCTAATCAGAACGGACCACGATCTGTACGGATTTCGTGGCGTCAACGGCCTGTGGCTTAAAGAATCCCTGGGCGTACGGGAAAAAGTGCGTCAAGCGTACTGCAACGATTATGGAGCAGTCTTCATCACCAATGAGCGCGCGGTCGGATTCACCCCACTCCTCGGCGGCTTCGCTTCGAAGCCGTTGGATGTGCATGAACAGATCCTGGGAGTGGACAACGACAATGGGCTCATTGTGGTTTCCACTACCAGGCGCACGCTCGTCTTAGGCAGCCGGCTGAGCGGATGGGAAGAGTTCGATTGAGTCGCCCTCTTCCAACGATCACACGAAACAACTCTCTCTTCCGCGATTGAAACTTTACCTCCCTGTAACGTCCCCCTAACCTCGACGCAATCGTGCGCTGATAGCATCAGGCCACGACCAAACAATAAAAAGGAGGGGCAGATGGTAACAGTCGGCAACTTGATGCAGACAGAACCGGTGACAGTGGAAGCTGGCACCTCGGTCATCGAGGCGGCGAAACTCATGAGAGCCTGCAACGTAGAAAGCGTATTGGTGACGCACAAAGCGAAAGTCATCGGCATCGTCACCGAATCGGACATCGTCAAGAAATTCGTGGGAGCCGAGAAGGCATCGTACTTTGTGCCGGTTGATGCCATCATGAGCAGTCCGGTTCCCGGCATCGAAGAGCGGCGGCCATTAACAGAAGCAGCCGACCTCATGGATAAACACCGCACCCTCCACCTCGGAGTGACCAAAGGGGGTGCACTCATCGGTCTGGTGTCGGTTCGAGACTTTCTTCGACCGGTGTCCATCGACGAGTTCTAAGCCCCTACCCGACTCGCCTCATCGGCCATGCGGCGGGCATGGCCTCCTCGATCATTGTCCGTTTGGTGACAGCGCCACGATCACCTTGCCGACGTTGGTATGCTGTTCCAGCATGGTGTGGCCGACGCGAAGATTCTCGGCGGTCAGGCCGTTCAATATCCGATTCGCCGTCGTGCGCATCCTGCCGGACTCGATCAAATCCTTCACCTCATACAAAATCTTTCCCTGCGACTCCATGAGATAGCCGAACATCGACTTGGTGAACATCAGTTCCCAATGGATACTTACGGCTTTTCGTTTCAAGAGGGATATGTCAAGCCCATCGGCATCGTCAATGAGCCCGATTTCCCCGAACGGGGCAATGATCTCGGCCATGTTGGTCCAATGCTGGCCGGAGTGGGTCGTACTAAAAATGAAATCGACAAACTGCATGCCGAGGGCTCGAATCTCCTGGACGAAATTCTGATGCGACACCACATGGTCGGCGCCGAGCCTGGCCACCCACTGTTTACTATCCGGTCGAGAGGCCGTGGCAATGACGGTCATTGAAGTTTTCACCTTGAGCAATTGAATCGCCTGTGACCCGACGCCTCCGGCGCCGCCTATAATGAGCACCGTCTGCCGATCAGGCCCGATGAGGCGCATCTTTTCAAAGAGCATCTCGTACGCGGTGAGGCTGGTTAATGGAAGAGCGGCAGCCTCGGCAAACGACAGATTCTCCGGCTTCAGAGCCACAAGCCGTTCATCCACCAGTTGGCTGCTTGCATAGCACCCCGCCCGATTGAGATCTCCGCTGTAGAACACTTCGTCCCCAACCTTGAAATGCGTCACGCCATTGCCACAAGCCCGCACAACCCCCGCGGCATCCCAACCAAGAACCACCGGTTGACCGCCCGTCCCGGATCGGCGTGAGCGAATCTTGTAATCAATAGGATTTAACCCGATCGCTTTGACCTCAACCAGGACCTCGCAACCGGTCGGAATCGGATCCGGCAACTCCATCAGCCGAAGACTAAATGCATCCAGCGCATGGGCCTGTGTGTAGCCAAGTACTTTCATGTGGGCCTCCCGGTTCAGGCGTCTACCATAAAGACCCGCAAACTCGGAAGACAAGTCCAGCCATGGTGCGAGAAAAAGGATCCCCTAAGGCGACAGGGACTCTGTCGAGTTGAACGGTGACAGAGAGGCGGAGGAGATAGATTGAACTTATTTTACCTTGGAAAACTCGGCAGGGATTCTGATTTCTTTTCCGTCTTGGAGGTTCACGACGAATACGGACGCGGCGTTCGGATCGAATTGCTCATAGGCGAAAAGTGCGGTAAAGCGGGACCGGAACGCGGGACCATTCGTTTCATTTTTCCTCCCGCGCTCGGCCTTGCCGATGTCGATGGCCTTGATCCGCTTCGCTCCTTGCTGGAGCTCGATCAGCGCACCCTCGGCAAAGTACTCGTCATCGCCGCAGAGTTGCACCTCAATCTCCATGTTGGGCATGTCCATCACTTTCTTGATGAACTCTTCCGGCATACGGATGTCCGTTTTGCGTTTCTTCGACTCCGCTGCTTCCTGACGGCCGAAGGCTTCAAGCCGATACCGCTTCGTCCGGAGGACGGCGCTTGCCCCGCAGGAGTCCGTCTCTGGATCGGCACCGACGCGTGTGGCAAGCGACGCCTGCTGAAGGACCTTCTTCACCTCGTCCTGGGAATTGGCTTTTTCCATCGGGATCCGCCCGGTTTCAAGCGCCTTGTGGGCCTCTTCTGAAGACACATTCACATCGATGGCCCATGCGCAATGGCCCCCTGTTGCCAGAGTTGCGATCAATCCAAGTACCAGTCTGACCCGGAAGCGAAACGGCATCGGCCCTCTCTCTAGTCCCGACGAACCTGGCTGAACAGCCTCAATCTGATGACTGGAGCGCATTGTAGGGGAACCGCCCTGCCTTTGCAATCACACCGCGAAGCCACTCCAATTCGCATAAGGCTTGCGGCGATACAGCTCCTCAATGTCAACCGGAATGGGATACCCGACTGACCGTAGGAGATCGGCGACAAGTTTTAGCGGCAGGCCTACGACGGTGGTGTAGTCGCCCTCGATCCGTTCCACGAACTCTCCGCCGAGTCCTTGGATCGCATAAGCCCCGGCTTTTCCCAACGGTTCCCGCGAGGCGACATACAGGTCATAGGCAGCGTCAATATCCGTTTTCATGGTCACATGCGTTGTGGCCGCCTCCACCCTGTCGATTCCCCGCTCATGACAGCAGACTGCGACTCCCGTATGGACCTGATGACCCCGACCGGCAAGCCGGCCCAGCATGGTTCGGGCGTCCGCAAGATCGAGGGGTTTTCCCAACAGCTGTCCGTCAAGTTCGATAACCGTATCACTGCCGAGAATGAGGTCTCCCGGACGCACCCGGGCAACGGCGCGCGCTTTTTCACGAGCAAAGTGTTTGGCCTGTTCAAGAGGCGACCATCCCATGACCGGATGCTCAGGGAACTCGGATGTGCAGATATCAAACGAAAGACCGAGCAGGGCAAGAAGCTCTTTGCGCCGAGGGGAGCCGGAGGCCAGTACTAGCTGCATCGTGATGCGAGCATACCTGTCTCATCGATTGATTCATCGTGAGGCAGCTCCGCCATGGTCTGTGGTTGGTTGCGAAACATGTTGAGTACGGACTGCAGCTCTTCAACGGAAGACACTCTCACCATCTGGGCGCGAAGGGAGGCGGCATGGGGAAAGCCTTTGCAATACCATCCTAAATGCTTGCGCATGCGATAGAACTGCCTGTCCCCGAAGATCTCCACAAACTGTCGGGCATGTTCCAGCAGAACGGCAAAACGACTATCCCGCGGAACATCCTCGGGATGCACGCCTGCTCCAGGCTCCATCACGTCGCAAGTTTGTCCCCGGACCAACTCCTTGGGGCGAAAGAACCAGGGAGCGCCAAGGACTCCCCGTCCCACGAGCACCCCATCAACGCCGGTTTCACGGACCCGTCGCGGGACGTCATCGAGACTCTGAATATCGCCGTTCCCTAAGAGCAAGGTTCCGGTTCCCTGTACCAACGAAACGGCTCGTGCGATCGCCGACCAATCTGCCGCCCCCCGATACATCTGCTTCAGCGTCCGCCCATGGAGGGAAATGACCGTGGGCTGCTCCATCAGGAGCTGTTCCATCCAGGCCTCCACCGTCACTGATTCGTACCCCAGTCTGGTTTTGACGGAAACCGGCAAAGGCTCTCGGCTGCTTACCGGCTGCGCTCCACGCCGTCGATTCATTCGTTCAAAGATCTCGACGCGGGCAGACTTGAAGCCGCCTTGTTCAAGCGTCTGTCCACCTGCCCAATCGTCGATGCCACGCTTGGCCGCCTGGATCAGTGAGCGCGCCAACTCGGGTGTACGGATGAGGCCGGCACCTGATCCCGACGCCGCGACACTCTTCGAGGGACACCCCATATTGATATCCAACCCGTCGAATCCCAATTCGCAGACGGCTTGTGCCGCCATATAGAAAAGCTCCGGATCGTTCCCGTAGAGCTGTGCGACGATCGGACGTTCAATCTCGCTGTATCGAAGCGTTTCCAAATGGATCTCCGGACCGCGGCATACGTCATGGACATGCGTAAACTCCGTAAACGTCACATCCGGTCTTCCGTGACGAGCGACGACGGACCGGAAGCAGGCGTCGGTCACCCCATCCATCGGAGACAGGCCAAGAATCGGTCGAGGAAGATGTGCCCAGAAATTCATATCAGCTCAGTTGCAACGTCTCCTGCGGCTCGTTCGCAAGCCGATAGGCCTGACGCAATCCTTCAGCTTCTGCTACGGCCAGCTCCCCAACGTCGGGAGCCACCTCACGGATAAATGCGACAAATCGATCCACCTTTAACAAAAAGAAATCATAGAGATCAGCCGGCGGCTGAGGGTCGCGGAACCAGAATGTCACAAATCCCTCCAATGCAATCCCCCGTTCACGAAGCAGGCGGCACGAATCCACAAACATGTCCTCAACCTCACCGCTCCAGTGCAGGATTTCATACGGAAGATACAGGGAACGATAGAGGTCCAACTCATGGGTGCACCCAGGATCCTGACTCCATTCCGGTCCGCTTGGCTCGGCCTTGCCCAACAGGACGTGAACATAGCGCTCATAGGCTTCTTCCATCGTCTCCCTGGTCGATGCTGAATGCAGAGGCTCCGGCGCCGGTTGAGTTTCACGAATAGGGACGGCCATCTTGCCGGCACCTCCCTCCGGGAATACCGGCGCATAGCGTCGGGAGAACGCGGCAAATTCGTCCACGATCATGTCTGCCGGTTTCGTGTCCACTTCCAATGCCAACCCCTTGAGGTTGACAAGCTGCGGGTGACACAGCACCTGATCAAGCATCTCGAACAAAACCGGCGGGATCGGAGCTTCATGGGCATCCGTCCAAGCCGGCAATGCAGAATCTTCGGCTCCCGCTGCCCGTTGAGACCGATGCGCTCGGATTGATTCGTGGATATCAAGCCCTGCCACATGGATTTCGACGACCCGATCCAATGGGAACGTATCAAGAAATGTCTCGACGAATCGATGGAGCGACATTGTCCGGTGCGCTCCGGTATAGCGATACACCGTCCAGAGGTGCCCGATATCAAGAACAAGCCCGCAGGGCGCCCGGTTACAAATCACATGAAAAAACCCCGGGATGGGCAATGTTCCCGCGACAAAGTACGTGAGCGGCGGCATTTCGAGCAGGACCAATGGCCTGCTCCCATTCGACAAGCAACCTTGTTGATCGAGCTGGTGTTGGACGGCGATGGCATTTTCAGCCACCACCTCCGCACTCCCTCGCGTATACAGCGGCGGCAAATAGGTTCCGTAACAATGGCCCGCGAAGAACTTCGCCGCACACTCGTGATTAAGCCACGCACTCTGCAGAACGTGGAGATGTTCACCCGCTTCATCCACGGCTTGTCGAAAGAGTTCGGACTCCGTGACGCCAGGTTGCGTCATCCATAGGCCCTCGCCATGATACGTCAGTCGTGCATCGCCGATGTCGCGCCTGGTCGACGCCAAGGCCCGCGTCGTATTCCGAAATATTTCGAAGTACGCCGGTGGCACTTGACGTTCGAGTAGACTTCGCCGCAAGCTAGGCAAATTCGGGGAATAGATATCGACGGATAACCCCAATCCATGCAACGGAATCGCCTCAACCCGACGCAAGAATTCTCGATGAGCAGACTCTCCGCAATCCATCTTCGGTCCTTCCGACGGCGCCGCAATCCGCGCCTAGTGTATGCCGGGAAACCATTGAATGACAAGGCGTTCTGCCCTTCATGGGCTCGGAAAACCTTCTGCTATACTTGGCATACATTGCGGCGGCCAGACGAGCGGATTCGTCGGAAGAGAGGACCTGGCTGAGCGATGCTGGAAAAGGATATTCAACAACTCCGGGGGGAGGATCCGCAGACTATCCTGGTTGGACATATGATGACACCCGGTGTAGTCCAGATTCCCGGAGATGTATCGGTCACTGAAGCGGCCTCACTGCTGGAACGCGAGCGGATGCCCTGCCTTCTGGTCAAAGATACCGAGTGGCGTTTCGGACTCATGACTCCGACGGACATCGTCAAGAAGGTCGTGGCTCAAGGACTCGAACCGGACGAGGTCGAAGTACGGACGATCATGACCCGTCCGGTTCAATTCATTGAATACGATCGAGCAATCGACGAGGCGTCCACGCTCATGATGTCCTCGGGAACCCCGATCCTGATCGTCACCAAGGAAAATCAGCCGGTCGGTGTGTTGACCGCGCGAGACCTCGTGCTTTCACCCAAGCGCTGTGCGGCCAATATCTCGGCAACCGTCAGCGTGATCGAAGGCGAGGGTGCGGGAGCCGCCCATCAGATCACGATCACCCAACTGAGTCATGTCAGTGCGTCGCTGGTCTCTCGTGCGCTATTGCTGCCTGGGACCAGAGTGATCGTGGGCTTCTCCCTCTCCGAAACGATGAGTCCCTTCACCATCAAGGGGACGGTGTTGAATAACGCCGGCCTTGAGGCCGTGTCAGGTGTGACCAGGCCCGGCGTGTCCGCGTCCCCCGCCGTCGAAGTCCAGTTTGTCGAACTTTCACCGGCAGATCAATCTCGAATCAAAGCCTGGGTGCTCGGCCGCTTGCCTCCTTCGTTCGGTTCAGCATAAATAAGACTGCTCCCAATTTCCTCCAGCCTTTGACCAGAACCCGATCCGTTGATAAGCTTACTTGTCATTCACCCTACAAGGACTACCATGACGATGACCGGCAAATCCGCAGCGCTTCGATCCCGCCCAGCCTTATCGCGGGAAGACATGCTCCACCAGATCAGCCTACTGCTCGACAGCCCTGACGACGACCTCCATGCAGCACTGATGCGCGAGCTCTTGGCGGGACTGTTGAAGCTGCACGAGGCACAGTTGGATCTGTTGGATGTCAAGATCGTCAACCGCGCGGTCAAGGAACTCCGTCATGCCTTCGGTGTGTTCCATGGGTATCGCGATCGTAAAAAAGTCAGCATTTTCGGCTCGGCACGGACCCCTTCGGACGATCCCAACTATCAGCTGGCCCACCGATTCTCTCAGGCCATCGTGCGTGAGGGATTCATGGTCATTACGGGTGGCGCCGACGGCATCATGCGCGCGGCGCAAGAAGGTGCGGGACGTGAGCACAGCTTCGGCGTCAACATCATGTTGCCGTTCGAACAAGGGCCGAACTCCACCATCGCCGACGACCCGAAGCTGATCACCTTTAAGTATTTTTTCACCCGCAAGTTGATGTTCCAAAAGGAAGCCAATGCGATCGCGCTGTTCCCCGGAGGATTCGGCACGCATGACGAGGGATTTGAAATCCTGACCCTCGCTCAGACCGGAAAAAGCGATCCGCAGCCGATCGTCTGCCTGCAGGCCCCCGGTTGTGACTATTGGGACGACTGGTCGGCGTTCATCACCAGGCAACTCTTGCGCAGAAAACTGATCAACGACGAAGACTTGTCTCTCTTTACCATCGTGACCTCCGCCGAGGCGGCCGTCAGCCACATTCTCCGCTTCTACCGGCGCTATCATTCCATGCGGTTCGTGGGCAGGCAGCTGGCAATCCGCCTCAAACAGCCCGTCTCCGCGGAACAACTCGAACAGATCCGCGAGCGCTTTTCCGATTTACTGCACGACGGCACGTTTGAGCAAGGCGGCCCACTGCAAGAAGAACTCGATGAACCGGCCATCCAAGCCCTCTCACGGCTCATCTTCAGCTTCAATCGGCGCAGCGCGGGGCGGCTCCGCCAACTGATCCACCACCTTAACGACTTGTAAGACACTCCGATTCCATGTAGAGTTGGCCGGTCCTTCTACGCCAGATTATAGGTCCTCTCCCAAATCTATGGCCGTATCGACCGCGCCGCCATTCCATGGTCCCCCGGACATCGTCCTCTACCATGCGGACTGCTTCGACGGGTTTGGAGCAGCCTGGGCGGTCTGGAAGAAGTTTCCAAACGCCAGATTCTTACCAGTGAAACACGGCCAGCCTCCTCCTCCCGATCTCAACGATTGCCGGGTTCTGATCGTTGACTTCAGCTACGCGCGACCGATTCTGGAGACGATGGCCGACGAGACCAAAGAACTCCTGGTCTTGGACCACCATATCACCGCCGAACGGACCCTGGCCGGGTTTTCCCATGCCTACTTTGACCAGACCAAATCCGGCGCCGTCCTGAGCTGGGAATGGGCTCATCGGACGACAGCGCCTTGGCTGCTTCAGTACGTCCAAGACAAGGATTTGTGGACGTGGGCGTTGCCCGGCAGTCGTGAAATCAGCGCGGCACTGGCCTCCTACCCATTCGACTTCGCCCTATGGGATGGGTTCTCCCAACCGGCACTTGAGCAGGAAGGCCGGGCGATCCTCCGCTACGAGCAAGAATTGGTTGGGAAACTCGCGGCACAGGCGGTCATGGTCGCCTTCCAGGGAGAAGTCGTTCCGTCCGTCCAGAGTGCCATCCTGACCAGCCAGATCGGCGAGCGGCTCTCTCCGGACCATCCCTTTTGTCTGATTTGGCATGATCGGGATGGCCGTCGTTATTTCAGCATGCGTTCTCGAGCCGACGGGACGGATGTAGGTGCGATCGCCGCCTCATTCGGCGGTGGAGGCCATACTCATGCCGCCGGGTTTTCGGTTCCGTTGGGCCACGATGGATCCCCCCCAAGCGACCCGCAATTGCCTCGCTTGGTCACCGGTCAACGCAAACCCCTATGAGATCTACGAGTCGTGATCCCGCTCCATGACGATAATCCGACCAGACTGACCCCTCTTGTGACGATGGCGTTCATCGCCATGTGTTTCGTCGTGTTTCTCCATCAGGTCAATCTGCTGGATGCAGCGGCTCAGCTCTTCGCCGTTCAGTACGGAGCCGTTCCATCCGTCATCTTCGGCCATGCCGCCCTCCCGGAGGAAGCGGCCGTCGGGTTTCCCGCCGTATTCACATTGGTGACGAGCATGTTCCTGCACGGAGGCTGGATGCATCTGCTGGGAAATATGCTTTACCTGTGGATTTTCGGAAACAACGTCGAAGACGCCATGGGCCATGCCAAATTCGTCGTCTTTTATGTCCTGTCCGGAATCCTCGCGGCACTCAGTCACGCGCTCACCGACCCCTCCTCCGACATTCCGATGGTCGGCGCCAGCGGAGCCATTTCAGCGGTACTGGGCGCCTACCTGTTGCTCTATCCGCGCGCGCGCGTGCTGGTGATGCTCCCGGCAATAGGAATGACCCGGGTGCCGGCCGGCATCGTCCTCGGAATGTGGTTCGTGACTCAACTCGTCAGCGGAGGCATGAGCGTAGGATCCACGGGCGGTGGAGTCGCCTTCTTCGCCCACATCGGCGGTTTTCTGGCGGGGATGGCGTTAATCGGCCTGTTCAAGCGGAAGGACGTGCGGTTCTTTGCTCCGGGACGGTCGACCTGGGATCGATAGCGAAGCAATCCGGACAAGGCCAGCGCACGTCAGACGGCATCCAACATTTCTCTGACTTTCCCGATCAACCCGGTTTGGCGATACGGCTGCTGCAAAACAAACCGTTGATTGATTCGATGCTGTCGAATGGTTTCATCATCATAACTGGACAGAAACAACGCTTTCATCGTGGGCTGCAGATCCAGGAGCCGACGAGCCAATTCACGCCCACCGATTTCCGGCATGACCAATGGACTCACCGTCAGATGCACGATCCCCTGATACTGTTGCGTCAGCATCAGCGCCTCTACCGGCGAGGAAGCCTCCAGCACATGGTAGCGATGCCGCTGTAAGGCCGACTTTGCCAGCTTCCGTTCGATTTCATCTTCCTCCACCAGTAGGATGGTCTCTCCCCCCTTCGCCAACAGCGCCTTGGCAACCGATTCCTCCTGTCCGTCCTGGACGGACGCAGCGGGAAAGGACAGGCGGACGACGGTCCCCTGCCCCGGCCGGCTCTCCACACCCAGCCGACCTCCATGTTGTTTCACAATCCGAAAGACAGCGGTCAGTCCGAGCCCGATATTCATTTCCTTGGTCGAAAACAACGGCTCAAACATGTGGGCTTGGGTATCCAGGTTCATACCGGTTCCGGTATCACTGACGGTGATCTCAACCTGGGACGCCGCCGCACCGGCCTGAGTCGTCCGGGCGGATTTTACCGGCGCTTCGATCGTCTTGACGTCGATCGTGAGCCGACCTCCATTCGGCATGGCGTCCCGCGCATTGACCACCAACTGAAAGAGGATGGTTTCCAACCCCTCTCGATCAACTTCCACATGGGCCGCCTGGGGATCCAATTGAACCCGCAACTCAATGTGCTCGGGCAGTAGATCGGCGATCATGCCGCGCACGTCACTCAATACGGCATGGACCGACACCCTGTTTCGATCCGACTCTCTCTCCAGATTGAGTGCGATGAGTTGTGCCGTGAGCGTGGCGGCTTGCTCTCCGACCTTGAACAATTCGTCGACCGTACCTCGAAGCGGATCATGCTGTTGAAGGTGCGTCAGCATGATCCCGGTCTGTTTCCCGACGGCGGAAAACAGAGATCCGAATTCTCCCGCAATCCTCGCCGCGACTCGGCCGACCGCCTCCAGTTTCTGCGCCTCCTGCAGCTGCCGTTCGAGCCCCTGGCGGGTGAGTTGCCCTTCTCGCAAATCCGTTTTCGCCTTGCTCAGATCCGATTTTAATGCGGCAATCCTGGCCTCCAGTTCGGCCTTTGCGACGACCAATTCTTCTTCGGTCTTCTTCAACCCTTCGACATCTTTCTGCAGGGAGTCGTTCTCCTTCTGGACGACCGCCGTATTTTCCAGCGCCACTCCGTAGAAGACCGCCATCACGACCAGCACCGGGATGCCCAGCAACTGCCCCGTCACCGGTGCCCCCGTGTTCAGAATACCTTCATAGAGCACCACGGAGTATCCGGCGCTCAAGAGCAACGAGAGGCCGAAGAGATGACTGAGCCGCCGGACGGAAGCCGCCAGCAACATGAGCACAAAATAGGTGATATAGAGATCGGATCGGGCATTCCCTGAAAGATAAATGGCGGCGGTCACCAGAATCGTATCGAGCGCCACCAGCATGGACCCGAACCAGGCTGCTTCAAATACGGTTCGAGGCAACAGGGCCAGTGCAACAACCCCAAGCCAGAGTCCCAACACCAGACTATTGGTAGTCACTCGACTCAGGACGGGGTCCGCACCGAACAGAAGCTCATAGGACAAGATAATGGTGACCAGCCCCTGAAGAACAAGGTAGCGCGATCCTGAATCCGTCAGCATCCGATACAGTCGGTCCGGGGCTGGATGGGGTCGAGATTGGGCGTGGCGATTTCCCATGCTATGGCTACCTCCAGAGGTGGAAACAGCCGGAAAACAGCAAATTGTGTGCCCTCCGGTCCATGGCGAATTCTTCGGTTTTCTGCCTGTGCCGAAGGAGATCGGACCGCTTCCGAACCATCAGGGGACAAAATCGAACGGACAGGGCCGGTCAGGAACGAACTGTTGGGAGGAAGCAGGTCTCGCCGTCGGCCTATGGAGGGGATGGAACGGCGGATGGAGGTTTCCGGACTCGCGACAGGAATTGCCGAGCCGATGCGACCACGGTTTCCCGCTCCGGAGCCGTAAAGGTCACATGACCCATCTTCCTTCCCGGACGAATCACCCGCTTGCCGTACAGATGCACCGAGGCGCCTGGGGTGGAAAAGGTGTCCCGGCTTCCCTCGCCGGACATCGCCACGGTCACCTCGTCACCAAGGAGGTTCACCATGACGGCAGGGGACAGCAGTCTCACGTCACCCAATGGAAGACCGCATGTCACGCGAACCTGCTGCTCAAATTGAGAGACGGTACAGGCATCCAAGGTGTAGTGCCCGGAATTATGCGGACGCGGCGCAATTTCATTGATGAGCAGACGACCGTCTTGGGCTTGAAAGAGCTCGACACAGAAAATTCCCACTCCTTGCAGCTCGGCCACCGCCCGGACGCTCAGCTGGCACGCAGCCTCGGCGTCACGGGGTGAGATGGAAGCAGGAACGACGCTCTCCCGCAAAATCCCTTGCTCATGCCGATTTTCAACGACGGGATAGACCCGAGTGTCACCACTTTCACTTCTGACCACCAAAACCGAGAGCTCTCGCACAAAGGCGACGACCTGTTCGGCGATCCACCGGCCCCCGGAAGACGGTGTGCTGAGGATCTGCTCGAATTGCGCGATATCGGAAGGCTGCCTGAGCAGCCATTGACCTTTTCCGTCGTACCCGCTTCTCGCCGTTTTACAGATCAGCGGAAGGCCGAGACGTTCGATCACATGATGAAGCTGATGGACCGAGTGCACCTCAGCAAAGTCCGGAACGGGAATCGAACAGGACGACAAGAACTGCTTCTGCGTAAGACGGTCTTGAAGGATTCGCAGGACGGCACTCGATGGACGCAACGGTCGGCGTTGCTCAAGCCATTGACAGAGTTCGACCGGGATATTTTCCCATTCCAGCGTCATGGCTTGAACCGAATCGACGAACCGCTCCCGGGTAGCCGGATCCGCAAAGGAGGTAGAGAATGAGTGGTCCGCAATCCGATGAGCCGGCGCATCGGGATCAGGATCCCACACGGCGACCCGATAGCCCATGCGGCGAGCCGCTCCGGTGAACATCGCTCCAAGTTGCCCACCGCCAAGAACCCCCACCATAGACCCTGGCTCGAGTATGGACTCCATCACGATCGCCGTTGAGCCGAAGACAGCTTGGTCACGATTCCCTTCGCCTCCGGCGAGCGGAGGACCGTCTCTGTCTGAGTACGTCGGTAGGCAATTATACGCTCCGCTATTTCCGGACGGCTTGCGGAAAGGATCTGAGCGGCAAGGAGACCGGCATTTTCGGCACCGCCGATCGCCACTGTTGCCACGGGAATGCCTCTTGGCATCTGAACGATGGAGAGCAAGGAATCCAGACCTCGAAGGTTTTCGGTCGGAATGGGAACCCCGATCACGGGAAGATGCGTCTTCGCAGCAAGCATGCCCGGAAGGTGAGCGGCACCCCCTGCCCCACCGATAAGAACTTGAAT